>Ga0224511_10002391_pt1 | contig 12606 bp, 6 predicted proteins | sample SF_May12_sed_USG_2_FD_169988 | JGI IMG/M metagenome (GOLD analysis project Ga0224511, IMG submission 169988) | Sediment microbial communities from San Francisco Bay, California, United States - SF_May12_sed_USGS_8_1 | ecosystem: Environmental > Aquatic > Marine > Sediment | place: USA... | reverse complement strand
TTCGTGCAAACACAAACCAGAGTCCAAACCATTACAACAACAAGTTTACGACTCATTTACATAAATGACCATACGTAGAGTCAGTATTTATCGAAACGAAAATAATTTCATGTAATTCTGCCAGCCTTTTAATATGCTTATTTCCCTTATTTCAAACCCATATATGTTGTGTATATATTCAAAATGATGGGTTTAATGTTAACAATTAGAATATGTGTTTGCTGAAACTGAAGGATGATTTTGGCGGGAAAATGTGCTTTAATGCATCTATTTCCTATTAAGTACATTATTTCCTATTAAGGCTAACTTTACTAATTCCTACCAGAAATACATAGTGTTTATATTCATTTTAATGCTTTTAGTAAGAGGAATATGGTGGTGTGATTTATTTGAATGTATCATGATTTTTGTAGATATTGCTTTTGTAAGAGTTTTAAGAGAAATCACCACAATTCCACATGTTAAATTGATGAGTCATAGAGGAGGAGCTGGGCTGCTTTGTCCTGAGTCTTAGACTGTATGTCATTAGCAGGCTCTTCCTTAGAAAGATACATCAGCTAATTAAAACCCTTGTTACATTTAGAAATTTTAAAGAGATGTGTATCGAAGTATTTCATTGCACCTAGGCATTTGACCAATATCCATCTGTTAAAGGGGGTATAAAAGGCGATGTACAAGGCTCATCAGCACTCTGGAACTGACTTTTTTGGCTGCTAAAATAACCTGCAATACTTTGAACAAGAATTAACTGGAAATTATTATTTTTTTGAACTTAGAAGACTATTGGAGAAACATAACACTTAGAAGAAATTATTGGACACTTGATTTAATTAGTTGAAGAAGATTTTTGGAACAACTTTAGAGTCATATGCAGATTGTAACACTTTATTTACCTTAGGGCTGGCAGACTTAACTTAAATGGAGTAGTGCAATTTGGATATTTTTGGAAATTCTTTACTGACTTTAATAAAAATACAAACTGAGAAGACTTAGTTTTTTAATATCGAGGTTTCTGGCTAACCGATGATAGAAATAAAAGCCAGTGGTGTCGGCTCCTGACAATAACGCCCAACAGAAAAGAACCCTGTAAACCTCGCCGAAACGAGGTTTACGACAACATAAAAAGAGCTCTGCGAGAGAAGAGAATCAGAATTTTAGCAGTGTATAGCATCAATCATCAATAAAAAAATGTTCGCTGACCAATATTATTCGTCCGCCCTAACACACTAAAATGGGAAAATCTCGGTTATTATATCTGTTGTTCAGAACCTTAAAACAAATATAGTCAATTCATTTTATACCTCTATTTAAAAGAAACAAAACATCGTTTTTTAACAAGCTCTTCAGCATCAGAAATACTATAAACACTGGAATGCTATGGTTTTAATGGAAGTACACATTAGTTTATTTATTATAATTGCAGTATATATCACAATAAAAGTGTCAAATAGTATTTCCTTTTAACCAGCTACATATCTATCTAAAAGATTTAACAGAAATCAGTGGTCAAGACGAAAACAAATAGTTTTTATCGACGCCTATAAATCAATGCGAAGATTGTAAAATAATTAAAATGGATAGTTAAAAAACTTGACAAAATGTGAAAAATATGATACTTATTGAAAAAATAAAGAAGTCGATTTATACAAGAGTACCTTTAAAATCGAAACCTTTATGTTTGATAATAATCAAAATCAAATGGGAAAGCATTTTATGGACTTAGTGTTTTGGAAAAGTGAATGTATCTTTTTAAAGCAATTTTCCTGTAACTGTGAAGAATGTTGCAACACTTAACTCCGAATGATCAGCATCCTTTCATTCTCTTTTAAATACGTCACTAACAATAAATAATGTCACCAACAATCATCACATCTTAAATATTAACAGACAGTTAGCAAAAATACATTTATTATATTTATTATTGTATAATATAATTGTATATATAAATGAATCCAATGGAGAATGTGAAAAAACACGATTCTCAATGTGACAATAGATACACTTTTATAAAGGTCCCGTTTTCACTTTTAAAATATTTAGTATAGGAACATTGTACAACGAATTTTGTTTTATGTATAGATGAAAAGTAAACATAGTAAACGTCAAGTGCACATTTAATGGTCATCGTCAGCTGGTTTCTGTTGGTGGACAGCAAGAGCAAATATGGTAACCGTTATAACCAGGTTGATCGTTAAGAAAACAACGAAGAATATGTTGTCAAAAGCTTTCACGACGTGTGGCCACCCAACTGTGGATTGGCTGGCGAACAGTGTGTTGTAAGTTGTGCTCGGTTGGTCGTTCATCCTTTTATCTAGCTTGCTGACATATGTTTCTGGTGTTTCTTGATTTTCTTTTTTAGTCATTTGGTGTACCATTCCAGATGGTTGTTTTGTGAAGATCGTCGCTATTTTTTCCAAAATGTTCGGTACTGGAACGTCGGGGTCCCTATGGAACAACCGAATTTGCACAATCGTTACCATGGCAATGATAACGCTTAGCAAAGTGTTCATGAATACATACACATTCAAAATTGACACACTTTCTGAGTTTTCCGGCAAGTTGCTACTTACAATAGTGAGAAACACGGCCAAAGACAGAAACACAGTGATGACAAAACCCGCCTTTTCGCCTGATTGAACTGGTAAAACAAAGACAAAAATGTTCATAACAGACAGCAATACGATCGGAAGTAATACGTTCAGAATAAAATACACGGGATTTCGTCTCAAGGTTATCGACGAAATTATGTGAATGTTTTCCCCTTCTGTATTTGTCATCATTTCAGTTTCTTCTACCACCCATCCTGCCGTCCCCGCTGTGCCATGGAAGTCGACGTGATCGTTGATGGACTGCATCGCCAACTCTGACCCTGTGTAACCAACTGCTTCGAAAACCATCGCACACGTTTGCGTGTCGAACGGAAAGTTGCGAACGTCCGCGGTGCATGTGGTCTGGAAAACTTCCGTCGGATTCCACTCCAGTTTACCGTCGCTGTCAACTATGACGCTTAAGGAATTTGTTCCGAGCTCGCTTTGTTTTGTGACTGAATTTTCCAAGAAAATGTATGGTTTCCAAACCATTCCCTGCTCAACATGAATATGATTGATGTTTTCGAATTCTCCTGGATCCCAGTTAAGAAATTCGTCCATCCACACAAATTTTACTTTTGATGTCAAAACAAGTGTTTGCTTCACTTCATTGAACTCAATAATGGCGATAAGAGACACGCTTATGTTTACTATCGTCGGCGTTGTCCAACTTCTAACAGGACGGACGAACTTGTTATACGTTTTGTTTTCAAATAAGTGCGTCCATAGATCGTGTCCACTACTTGCAGATGCCGAACTAAACATCAAAAGTGTTCCGCTTAAAGCAAACCAAAAATGTAAAAGTCCTGTATAAGTCATTTTTATGTCATTTGAGTACAATCTGCATTGTGAAATGTCACTGAAACGACACTTTAAATGTTTCTCTTTTATATGTTCAAATGAACTATAAACAAATAAAGTGCTCCCAATAACAAGTTAACACAAGGTTGTATCAGTTTTGTGTACAAAATGCGTTTTCAGAGAGTTTATAGCATGTTCGTGATTAATTTCGTCTTGCATTACTTATATCGCGAACTGAGTTGACACAATGTGCTTGGTTAAGATATCACAATATGATCAGGTTCTCCGACATTTGGGTCGTTTTGCGATCGTGTCTTTGGCATTAAATTGATTTAGCAACCTTATTATATGTTTATTTAGATATAATTCTGTTTGAAATACCCAATCCTTTAGAATTTTATAATTAAGTACTAGGATTAATTGGTCAAGTCTGAAATAAACAGATTAAATTTATTTAATCAGCGTATTAATTCAGTTACAGGCTGTAAGAGATAAAAATGGACAAATGAACATGCGTATACTGATGCATGTTTTATATTATTTAGTACATTAGGTGCATGTATCCTACATTTATATATCTTCATTCAAAAGAGAAAGCATTGATCTTTTACAAGCACTTCAGCATCATAAAAACAATATAAACACTGGATTATTTTGGTTTTAATGAAAGTTCACAATAATTTGTTTTAATTGTTTGCAGTAACTATCCAAATTAAAGCGTTAAATATTATTTTCTTTGAACCAACTACACGTCTATCTAAAAATGTAAATAAAAAATAATTGGACTTAATACAAACAGTTTTCATCGAGACCTATAAAACAACGCAAAAACACTAAACTAATTAAAATAGATACTTATTATTAAAACAAACTTAACAACTATGCTCATTACCAAATTCTGTAACTGGCAATATGGCGGCTGAAATCGAAACCTTTATGTTTGATAAAACTCATAATCAAAAGGGAAAACATTTGATGGACATTGTGTTTTGCAAAAGATTTATGTATCTTCATTTCTTTAAGCAAGTCTAAGCAATTTTGTCAAGATTGTTGAAACACAAAACTTCGAATGATCAGTTTTGCCCAAAACCAGCGGGACTAACAAAATGAATATAGAAAATAACATTCAATTTACTATGATATCCCCAAACTAGGCCACTTAGAATATAAACAGGGCTATAGGAAATTATATTTAAAAGTTTGCAATCCTAGACCTTAAAATGTTCTGCTTTAGTAAAATCACCTCCGTGATAGAAAATAGCAATTGAAAATGTTACTACTTAAACTACAGCATCCTTCCTTTCTTAAATAGTGACTCCAACAATCATCACATCTTCAATTTTAACCGACTGTTAGCAAATTTAAGCTTTTTACAATTATTATAATTATAATCATTGTATATTTTTAAGCAGAATAATGCAATGGAGAACATTTTTTGAAACATTTCAGTGAAACCTTAATTCTGAATTGAAAAACATGCTTCTCAACGTGACAATAAATATACTTTTATAACAGACCACTATTCACTTTGAAAACATTAAATATAGAAACATTTATACAAGCGAATTAATTATTTTAGTTATATAAATCGAATAGTTAGTAAATGAAAAGTAAACAAAGTAAAAGGTCCAGTGCAGCCATTTTACTTCTTTTCTGTATTCAATTTAGGAATGTCAAGTTGCCCATGCATCTAAATAATTATTATAACCGTGCCTCAACCTGATCGTGTGACTCAAATCAGATGATAATGTAGTAAATGTTGAATTAATTTGTTGTTGTTTTTTTAATTAAAATCCACATAGCGCTACTTGTTTTGTTTGGAGTCAAGTCCTCCACACTCTAATGTTCTTCTCCGTGGTCCTCGTCAGCTGGTTTCTGGTGGTGGACAGCAAGCGCAAATATGGTAACCGTTATAACCAGGTTCATCGTTAAGAAAACAACAAAGAATATGTTGTCAAAAGCTTTCACGACATGTGGCCACCCAACGGTGGATTGGCTGGTGAACAATGTGTTGTAAGTTGTGGTCGGTTGGCCGTTCCTCTTTTTGTTCAGCTTGCTAACATTCTTTGTTTCTGTGGTTTCTTGATTTTCTTTTTTAGTCATTTGGTGGACCATTCCAGAGGGTTGTTTTGTGAAAAGCATTGCTATTTTTGCCAAGACTTTTGGTACTGGAATTTCGGGGTCTCTATGGAACAACCGAATCTGCACAATCGTTACCAAGGCAATGATAACGCTTAGCAAAGTGTTCATGAATACATATACATTCACAATGGACACACTTTCTGAGTTTTCTGGTAAGTTGCTACTAACAATAGTGAGAAACACGGCCAAAGACAGAAACACAGTGATGGCATAACCCGCCTTCTCGCCTGATTGAACTGGTAACATGAAGACGAAAATGTTCATTGTCGACAGCAATACTATGGGAAGTAATACGTTCAGAATGAAATACACGGGATTTCGTCTCAGGGTTATCGACGAAGTGATATGAATGTTTTCCCCTTCTGTATTCGTCATCATTTCAGTTTCTTCTACCACCCATCCTGCCGTTCCCGCTGTGCCATGGAAGTCGAGGTGTTCGTCGATTGACTGCATCGCCAACTCTGATCCTGTGTAACCAACGGCTTCGAAAACCATCGTACACGTTTGGGTGTCGAACGGAAAGTTGCGAACGTCCGCGGTGCACGTGATTTGGAAAACTTCCGTCGGATTCCACTCCAATATACCGTCGCTGTCAACTATTACGCTTAAGGAATTTGTTCCGAGCTCGCTTTGTTTTGTGACTGAATTTTCCAAGAAAATGTATGGTTTCCAAACCATCCCCTGCTCAACATGAATATGACTAATGTTTTCAAATTCTCCTGGATCCCAGTTAAGAAATTCGTCCATCCATCCATCGAAATTTTACCTTTGATGTCAAAATAAGTGTTTGCTTCACTTCATTGAACTCAATAATGGCGATAAGAGACACGCTTATGTTTACTATCGTCGGCGTTGTCCAACTTTTAACAGGACGGACGAACTTGTTATGAGTTTTGTTTTCAAATAAGTGCGTCCATAGATCGTGTCCACTACTTGCAGATGCCGAACTAAACATCAACAGTGTTCCGCTTAAAGCAAACCAAAAATGTAAAAGTCCTGTACATGTCATTTTTATGTAATTCAAGAACCTGTAGACTGCATTGTGAAATGTCACAGAAACGAAACTTTTTAACGTTCTTTCTCTTTTTTATGTGCAAATTAACAATTAACAAACAAAGTGCTACCAATAGCAAGTTAACACAAGTTTGTGTCAGTTGTGTGAACAAAATTTTCAGATAGTTTCGAGTATGTTCGTGATTAATTTCGTCGGGCAACACTTACATGTATATCACGAAATGAGTTGTCACAATATGATTGGTTAGGATATCACAATATTATCAAGTTCTCCAACATGTGGGTCGTTTTTCGTTCCTGTCGTTGGCATTAAATTGATTCAGCAACCTCATTTTATGTTAACATAATGTATTTAGATATTATTCTATTTGAATTAACCAAATGCTTTAGAAATGTATGATTACCTACCCGGTTTATTTTGTCAAGTTTAATAAAAAACGCATGTTCATAAATATTTACATGTACACATTGAAAAGGTGGGAAAAAATTCAAGACAACATCAGGTGATTATTTTAATTTGTGTTCAATTATTTACTTACGAATGACAAATTTGATTAATTAAAACATTGAGTTCAGTTTACCATTCTTTTATCGAATTTTACATAAAATGTTATGGAATATTTGCTTCCTCAGAGTTATTGTTTATTTTTGTTGTTACTGGAGGTGTACCATTACACTAAACAAAACTGATGAAAGGGAGTACATGTCAAACAAGTCAAATAATACGTTTGCTCATTAACCTTTAAACAACCATAATGACTTATTTTGAGTTTGTAAACGTTCTAAATTACTTGTGACCACAAGTGAACAACTGAATACAATGTTACTACAATATGTTCAATTTTTTTCTTTTTGACCATATGAATGCCTAAGATTTTGTTACAGAATAATAAAAATATGCTTATTATAGGAATGCTGAGACGCTATACGAAGTGTCCACCAACAAATATTTAAGACGCCTTCGTCACCCCCAAAATAGAAACTTTTGTCGATGTTTCAGATATCTTTCTCTTTATTAAATACATTTTAAAAACCTAACCATTACGTTTTACAAACGTCGTGTTTCCGTAGGATTGAGGTCTAATTATGAACGTGACCAAGACGTTTAAACCTAAAACGACATCTTCGTCTTTGAAAAGTAGATTTTTTGTCGACGTCTTGCTTTGGTTGTCAAACATAATAATAATAATAATAATAATAATAATAATAATAATAATAATAATAATAATAATAATAATAATTATAATAATAATAATAAATCTTTATTTAACGCAGATAACTTGTTAAAAACATACCATATACAAAACATAGTATGCATGCAATATTGAAATGTTTTTATATACAACAAGGTCTTCAATATCAACAATCAAATAACTTACCAATGTACATATGAAAATTGTCATAAAATCACAATTAATAATTTATAATTATCATTTACACAAACAAAAGCTTAAAAAAACAAGTATGCAAATAAACTAATAAACTGAAATGTTATACACAATTGTATAGCTAGGATGCATTATTTTGCAAATCTAGGAATGAAAAAGTAGTCAAGCAAACATTGACATTCACGTATTCTCATACAGAGTATTAACAGACATACATACTTCAATAAGAGAGATGATAGGATTCAAAGTTTGAGAATTTAAATGTTCTTTTAATTTACGCTTAAAGCTATTGATATTTATTGATGTTTTATTTGATGGAGGAACAGTATTGCACACACATATACTGGAATAGCTGAAAGTTCGTTTGAAATAGTTAGTATTTGGAATAGTGGATACTTTTAGGTTTCTTTTACTGTAAGATCTTAAACTGTAGTTATCGTTCAGTGATGGCTATATTTAGTCATAAATATATGCTGGTGTGAAATTGTGGAGGGCTTTAAAGACCATTAAAGATGTAAAGTAACGAACTCTGTTGCTAAAGGACAGTAAATTGAGTTCTTTATGAGCTTTCGTTAATTCGGTTGATGTTTTAACTTTTTTTATTTAGAATGTATGTGCAAGCACGTTTTTGGAGTTTGTTTAACCTAACTAGTTCTGAGTTGACATCATGGCTCAAGTTAAAACATGCGTAATCTGACAGAGAAGAAATATAAGCATTGTAAAAACGAGTTTTCTCATTTGAATTGTTAGGTAAGGTTTAATTGTTGAAGACGAAACATTCTTGATAACATTTTTGCACAGACTGAAGCTATGTGTGGTTTCCAAGAAAGAGTGTTGTCAATATAAAGACCAAGTAGTTTTTGGGTTTAAACTTTACAAATGTACTTACCTGAAATGGAAAGTGACATGTTGCATTTTTTTAATTTATGCGTAGAGCCAATGGCCATGCGTGTTGTTTTTATAGGATGTATTATCATGTTATTAGTTTTACACCATGTTTTTACTTTTAGCTGATTTGTTTGTATTTACTTGGATAGTTGAAAGAGGCTTTGCAGATTCGTGAAGAGTAGTATCGTCAGCATACATTTCTGTGTTGCACGTGAGATGCATAGATAAATCATTTACATAAATTAAAAATAACCAAGGACCAATAAAAGATCCTTGTGGAACACCTGAACGTATGTCCTTGCTCTGAGAAACTGTGTTTTCTGCCTTGACTACTTGGTGTCTGTTTTGTAGGTAAGATGAAAAAGGGCACACGAAATATGGTCAAAGTGGTACAATTTTAATTTATATAAAAGAATCTCGTGATCAACTAAATCGTATGCTTTTTTAATCAATGAATACAGAGTCTATTAAAATACCTTCATCTATGCATTTAAGCCATGAGTCAACAATATTTATAAGTGCAGTTTGACAAGAGTGGTGCTTTCGAAACCCTGATTGAGTTTTCTGAAGTAAACCTGTAGTTTCCTGATATAATTATGTGCAATTGGTTTGCAATATGTTTTTCAAAGAGTTTTGATATTGTTGGCAAGGGGGAAATTGGCCTGTAGTTATTGGGGTCTTTCATCGCATCACCTTTGAATAAGGGAACCACATTAGCAAGTTTAAGCATGTCGGGAAACTTTCCCTGAGATATGCAATTATTGATGAGTGCGGTTAATGGCTGTATTAGGAACACTTTGCAGAGCTTAATTACTTTAGGCCCTTTGCCATTAACACCAGCTGATTTGTTTGTGTTTAACTGATCAATAAATTTAGTTACCTCAAAAGATGCTATCAAATTTATTGAAAAGTGTTTGGTACCATGTTTATTGTTTAAAAAAGTCTTTAGGTCATTGAAATTACTTTAATTGAAATCCACCTTTTTTACAAATTTAGAAATATTCACAAAATGATGTTTATGGCATTCGCAACATTTTGTTTACCCGTTACATTCAGATTATCTATAGTTATAGTACTTGGAAGTATCGACGATGTCGATCTTTAATTCATTTGATTCTATTTTGATATTTTCCATATATCTTTGGGTTAACTTTTATTTTGCACTGCTTTGGAAAAATAGTCCTTCTTTGCTTTTTTTATTAAGCTACTACATTTATTTCGCCACAGTTCATACTGTGGCCAATTAGAGTTGTTTTTAAAATTATCCCTCATACATCTGACCTGTTTAACATCTTCCTTGTTCCAACCAGATTGTTGATATCGCTTAACTTTTTTTACATTTTAAGGGAGCGTGCTTGTCAAGCAGATTGTTAAGTTTGCTATAAAGAATTTTAAGAGCTTCATTAGTACCATACATTGTTTCAATAGTATAAAGGTTTGCGTTAGCTACATCATTTTTTAAATTTTCATGATTTAATCTTTTAAAACACCTGTAAGATATAGTTTTGTGTTCATTAGATTTTAGCCGTGTTCTTTTTTAGCTTAACGCGAAAGCCACAGGGTAGTGGTCACTTAATGCTAATTTGGGGACATACGCTTCTAAAATATGATCAAATTTGGAATAAAGATGGTCAATTACTGAATAGGAGTGTTCTGTTACTCGTGTTGGAGATGATACATATTCGATGCAAACTGAAATCAATGGTTAGTTTTTCCCTTTTTTTTTTGAAAAGCTACTTTCCAGAACATCTTAAATTAAAATCAGTGGTGAAATAACAGTTGAAATATGTTTAATTGTTTTATATACGTTTTAAAAATATGAGATTTAATTATGGTTTAAAAACCTAAATAAAATTTCGATGTTTTCATTTCACGTTTTCCCCAGTGGTGTGGTCGTTTTGTAATCCATAATTTTGTAAACTTATTAATTACGTCTTATAAAGACGTTTACACGTCGTCAGTACGTATTTGAAACGTTTTGCGAACCAAAACGCCTATAAGACGTCTCCGCCACTAAATCCAATTGTTCATTTGGATTCGTTTGTTATTCTCATTGTTTCTATTAGTGATATTGAGCACAACAAATAAAGCGCATGTGGCAATGCAGTTTGATTAAAACTGTGTATGTGCGTTAAACTGTATGAAATGCATTTAATTACAAACCACACCATCGTTGCTATGTATTATATGATTCGATATGCAAATGTAGGAAAACAGAAATGTGAAGTGCAGTGCATACTTATTGTCATATAGCTCCCGTGCTTTTTCCAAATATTTATTTATTAATTTTGCAGATCCAAAGTAAAATGTATATAATATCATTTGGTCTCCATAATCCCACTAATATACTTGTATTAAGTACATGTAATATATTTAATATGTTGTCTATCACTTGTACAAATGACGAAAACATATATAGCATTTGGTGGAAATAAGGACTAGATCTACATACATGTACCCAATTCGATTTAATAAAAATGAAATCCACGAACGGCATTGATCACGGATGTATATGTTGCTGTTCAATGTTATTCCATTAAAAGTGTATGCTTACTTTTAAAGATGCTTCTTGCGATCAATATGAAGATTTTTCGGGATATTATATTATTACTGTACTAGTTAATTGAACATTGAAATTTTGCTTGTGACATATATATAATATATTATTCTTGTAATATGTATTCAAATCTCGTTAATGTGGTGTGTTGCATTATTATTTCATCGACAATTTTACCACATGACAATCGCAGAAGATTTATCTGGATCACTTTTAATAGTCGTAAGCAACCCTTGTTGAAAGGCAATTTTATAGGTTGTCTGTATAAGCGAAATGTCCACGCTGATAAGGCGGGGGAAATGGACCCAAAGATGTTTTATTTTTTATATACATTCATCCTTTCGTTCGTTCGTTCGTTCGTTCATTCGTTCGTTCGTTCGTTCGTTCGTTCGTTCGTTCGTTCGTTCGTTCGTTCGTCCATTCATTTTAACCATTAAAATATCCCTATAGAACATGTACACGTACCCATAGTGAGTTTAGCTTAAATCTCGCACGAAGCACTGCTCTCAATAAGTGCATACATGTACATGTCTCCTTTAAATGCTATTACTGAAAAACTGCAATTATAATCTTATATTGGGAGGAAAAAATCGCCAATTAACATAAAAATACTTTGTTCATTGGGGATTTCCCAACAATTTGGTAATTGAAGAAAAATACAGTAACCCCACCCACCCGATCTCGCCAAATGTAGTAGGCCTATATATTAATATGGGTCCCATATAGGCAGCCTATTTAGGGCCCATAGGCTATACATGTATGTATGCCGTACGTATCCCGATAAAATGACTCCCTGAGACATATTTTCTGGACGTTGTATGGGATATATACTGATACTTATAAGGATAAGCGAAATGAGCCCAACGTTTAAGTAATTCTCCAGTACGGACGGGTGCAATAACGGCCTATAGGGCCTACTGTATATAATATTATAACATTTAATTTATTGTAAATGCATTAGCAATATTAGGGTTCATGTTCTCTGTACCAATGCAAAAATAACACTTAGGCTAAAGTGTTTACGTTAAAAGTGCTTATATACATCTACATGATACATGGAACAGCACTTCTACATGTAATTTAAAATATTGCGGACACGGATGCGGACACGGATCCTCAAATACGCGAGTTTGTGTAGATGATACAGTATATCTATTAAAATCATCAGTGGCGGATCCAGGATTTGACCTTAGGGGGGGGGGGCGTGGACTTTGTCAACGGGGGGGGG
>Ga0224511_10002390_pt1 | contig 12608 bp, 11 predicted proteins | sample SF_May12_sed_USG_2_FD_169988 | JGI IMG/M metagenome (GOLD analysis project Ga0224511, IMG submission 169988) | Sediment microbial communities from San Francisco Bay, California, United States - SF_May12_sed_USGS_8_1 | ecosystem: Environmental > Aquatic > Marine > Sediment | place: USA... | reverse complement strand
GGGCTTGTACCGAGACTGTGAAGTCGGGCTGATACCGAGACTGTGAAGCCGGGCTGGTACCGAGACTGTGAAGCGGGGCTGGTACCGAGACTGTGAAGCCGGGCTGGTACCGAGACTGTGAAGCCGGGCTGGTATCGAGACAGTGAAGCCGGGCTAGTACCGAGACTGTGAAGCGGGTCTGGTATCGAGACAGTGAAGCCGGGCTAGTACCGAGACTGTGAAGCCGGGCTGGTACCGAGACTGTGAAGTCGGGCTGATACCGAGACTGTGAAGCCGGGCTGGTACCGAGACTGTGAAGCCGGGCTAGTACCGAGACTGTGAAGCCGGGCTAGTTCCGAGACTGTGAAGCCGAGCACATACAATGATGGATACTGCAGCCATTTATTTGGTATTCCATATGCAATGACAGAAAGTAGATATATGCATAGCAGAAAACAAGCTCTAGCAACCGAATTATTACTTTTCAGAATGAGACATCGTAGTATTATAATACTACACACGCCAACATCTTCAGTCTATAATTACATGTTAAAAGTACCACCAGTAAGTGTACTAGAATTCTACATATAAACCGGAGGATATTTGATACTTAGTTGTTGGCTGTCTGAGCGAACCCAACACGTGTGTTGCCAAGATCAAACTCTGTGTAGTAAGGTCCGATAAAGACATCACCTAGAATCCACAGAGGGCCATGGGGTGGTGGAATATCAATACCCATAAATCCACTCAGGCAGATGGTCTGTCCAGCCTGGCTTACCTGGATAAATAAGACCAGTGTGTAATGGAAAGAATGTATATTATTCTTGTAAACAGTAGTAACGCATGACAGTGGTAAATGCATAGATGGCATATTAAAATGATCTGGGATTCATTGCAAACAGACAGTAGTATATAAGCATAAGGATATTATAGGAATGAACACAAGAAAGCGCAATAAAAGCGAAGCAATCTTTGATAAACAATCACACGGTGAGATTCTTATTCAGTATCAGCGAATCCGACACGAGCATTTCCCAGATCAAACTCAGTGTAGTAAGGTCCGATGAAAATATCTCCTAGAATCCACAGAGGTCCGAGTGGTGCTGGTACATCTAGGCCGATAAAGCCACTCAGACAGATAGTGGAACCAGCCTGGGAGACCTGTAATCAACGATACCTGATCTAGCAGCAATCTGGCAGCCAATCTCGCGAGAATCAGGATGATGGGACTAAACCAATCACTGACCAGTATGGATTAGGATTGCGATCATTTAATCACTGATTTGATTAATTCATTGATTGATTGAGCTGATTGGTGGTGTGTTTTACCTTAAGGGTATAGTCGGTTCCCTTGAGAGAGAAAGCCTTTCCTCCGAGCACAAAGGACAGTTCAGGTAAGCTAGATATCTTATTACAATCAACCATATACTACAAAGATACAAAAGTGATATTGACTCGCACTGATCATGAGCAAAACATCATAACAATGTGAGTACATAATCATAACGCACTGCAAAATGGCAACTTGAAGCTGAACCACTAACTGAAAACCGGACCAATCAGCTCCAAAATAAGATCATGGTGGTTAGGTTAGATTAATTTTATTTTATGTGGATGACATTATTAAGGCAAAAGCCTTGATTACAAAATAGACCACACTAGAGAAAAAAGCAGAAGTACAAATTCATGGATCAAAAGATGAACCGGTCAAACATCACGAAACGTGGTAGTTAAAGGGGTTATGTCACGGTCGAATGTATACGCACTTCCGTAGTTGTGTTCCCCATTCTTAAAGGGAGGCAACTCCGCATTCATTCCAGTGATAGCGAGTGGTCTTTTTCCACAAAACGAATATCGGTCACCCGAATAACTACGGCCCGAATGGCCCAAACAGAAAGAAAATGGGATCTAATTACTAAAACTTAGTAACCTAATGATCTTTACTCCCTCATTACAACGGGTAGAACTCAAAATTGAACGTAATATTAGAGAAAGTTGAAGTTATAAGAAGTGCTTTGCCAGTTTTCCCTAGCCTGTAATAGAAGCCGTTGCGTTTGGGCCTCTAGCATTGGACAATAATGGCACTAACGCTCGCTGACAGCGGTGACAAACTGCACTCTCAAACCCTATTTCTATATTTTTGTTGAACATTTTCTCTAGTTAGACTTGTGTAACTACAGGTTTAGTATACACCTGCAAGAGGATTTCCCAAACATCAGCGCGTAAGCCGAAAAATCAATGCAAACACCAACAGCTTTGTGTTAATTCCTTATCTCGAGGCCGATACTGTTGCGTCATTGGTCTGAAAAGTGCGTCGCCGAGGGCTCTAAGTATTCGCATTGGATAGGGCTATATTTAAGCTTCCATTTGAGCTGGGTATTGGACTCATTTGTTCATGGTAGGCTTCAGAATCTGAAAACAAGTAAAGACACTTTTGGCCATGACATAACCCCTTTAATCCCAACACATACCTCTCCGGCGGCCAATGGAGTGGCGCCAATCATCTGGTTTAGTTTCTTCACCTCATCAGTAGGGCCAGCGAGCAGGGAGGTACCGGTGTCAGCGATGGCCTGGCAGCCACCCGAGCAGAAGTCAGTGGAGGTCTTACCGGATACCTGGATCCTAAAAAAAGACAAACAATTTCAAATTCAAGACATAAAAACCTCAATCTCCAAAAAAGATTTGCTGCTTGAAAGGTTACTGAAAGCATGAAACTTTGCAGTGAATGTGACCACTTGCAGTGAATGTGACCACTGAACTAGCTTCTGAATTTCCAAACTGACTGGCACTGAAAGGAGCTTTAGATTCAGGGCCATGACGCCCACTTACCCATCCATCTTGAATTGCCAGTATCCCTTCTTGGAGACAGGCACGTAGGAGAAGTTACCCTTGTAGAACTGAGGATCACTTCCGCCAAGAATCAGTTCACCTCCGGTCTTACCTGCCAACACAAAGTCATTTGAGAATTGCAATGCCAAATTTCTGTGCGAAAAATCTCGCATGCAAGAAACAGAATCATTCACAAGGCATGTCAAGACCAAAATCAAACTCCTCGGGATTTTCTCGATCACAAGAAAACTACCAGACTATGTTCTCCCCTAAACAGTGTCCTTGTTCATCATTCGCATAGTAGTGAACATCAGAGCTTACTTATTATAAGTAGATATCATGTTCTCGTCGCGAAAAGGATCCAACAAAAGTGATAGAAGGAGACAGTCTCTTAATAGTGATTAGGCAATGATTGATTAGTAAACAATTAGCCCGCCCTTTGCAGCTTGGACTACATCCAACGAGTTAACTGACCTGATGGATCACGGTTAAGATAGAAGGAGAAGACTGGGGCAGCCACAAGCTTCTGGGCTACCATGCTCTGGAAAACGGGGGTTACTCCGTCAACAGAGATGGTGTCAAACGCCATACCGAGGATTCCATCAAACCTGGCAGCCACGAAGGCGATGCCTGGCTCCTGAATGGCCTCAGCGAATGTTTGGCCTTTCACGGCGAGTCCAGCCACCTGTAAGAGCGCCAAATCTTTTCTGTTATATTCTCAAACACACTGCCTACCTGAATACTGCAATGAATAAGGTCTGCAGTGATAGAGACTAAGGTGGGGAGCTAAAGACAAGCGCAGGAAGAATGTTTGATAGGATATAGTTGAGCATTAGGTAGTCTAGAATTCAAGAACAAATGTGCTTCACAAATAAAATACATTTTGAGGAATATCAACAAAAGGATTTTAAAGAAGGTTTATGCTTTATGACGAGTTTCTTACGGTGACTGTGTCGGTGCTAAGGTAACCAGAGAGACTGCCGGAACCGTACTGGATGGCAAAGGCGGTACCGTTCTTCTGGTAAGTTGAGGACTTGCTGCTATCGTATTTCTTGTGAAGAACTGAAATGCAAAGAAAGTGTCCATGAATACATCATACAAACAATGTCCACTTCGTAAAAACTTAGTACAAGTATGAAAACAATCAGGGGACCATCTTCAATTCTCCTGCACTGATCAAGGCAAAAAATAATGTTTTAAAACCTTTTATTTTTTTAACCGATGTTTCGCTGATGGATAACGCTGATGGATAAGCCACCCATAAGATTGTTTTGAGGTTAATGATCAGGTTAGACCAGAGCAGGCCATGGCTAAGCTAGTCATTATAATTGTCATGTGAGTTGACTTGGTCACATGAGGCAGGGTGGGTTCATTTTGCCCGGGGAATTATGTGTCATGTGAATTTATATGGATCATGTGATCAGGTTGCTGTTTACCTGAAAAGGGGTGTGTGAGTCCAAATGTGGACTTTACGATATGGGAAAGATTAGATCTACAGTTTAATTTTGTCTGCTACCAAGGTTACAGCTGGGTTGTGTGATAAGGAGTCACGACACTGATTGTTCTATACTAATAAATCTGGGACGCTGATTGATATGGGGCTACTCCTCTATCTATATGCTATTTGATAAGGTTACAACTGTCTGGTCATGAGAGAATAATCTCTACACATGCGTGACTGGCGATCAGGTGATCCTTCTTTTTCATAAACTACTCGGGCACGTGAACATTTTATTTAATGGACCTCCTGCACCCGAGGCTTATAGGGGTGTTAGGAGGTAGGATACGCGTGAGGAGCTCGAACAACGGTTGCACACCGTGACTTGGATTTGAACCAAGGTTCCCACGGTTGCAAATACAGTGCGCTGAGCTGCCCCGCTATACCAATGATCCCTCTATTTTGATATGATATTGGGCAGCTATTGTCCCATATAATAGCTGAATTCAGAAGAATAGAACTTTATTCAGTTCGGCCTGTTTTCTCCCTGCTTTTGGAATGCAAGGTGGTAGCAACTAGAAATAGTTTATGCAGTAAGATGTCACAGGTCACATGCGCTTTTACCGAGGACTCTGTGGTAATCAATTATGGGCCGTTTGACAACCAACACCAATGCAAACAATACTGGTAGACATTGGTTGCGAGTTGCATACGCATGTAAAATCAATTCTAGTGGCGATGATATCAATGCATGGATTTTACGGCGCCCATTGAGCTGCAATTCTGGAATTTGCTTCACAGCCCATTATAATTTTGTTTTCAAATTATTTTTATATTTTGAGGCACTTACGGCAAGCGATGTTGGTAAATTTGCAGTGCTTGGAAGGAACCCACAGATTGGATGATCCTGTATCAAACACCACATTGAATGTCTGGGGCGGTGTTCCGATCGAGATCTCGCCATAGTATTGGGCCTGAACAGAGCGAAGCAAGTTCAGACAGAGAAACACATCAAGTCAGGGACAATACACATCCAGAGGTCTCTAGAGTACAAAGTGCTCATTGGCATAAAAAAGTTGAACAGACAATCAGAACTCTCATTTCGCTAATCCATAAATGAGAATATAAAGCATAAATATGCAATTTGAACCCGCAAGGATTTTCCATTGAGCCATTTATTCACACAGTCTCTAGGAAAAGCATACCAATAGCCATTGTAAGGTCGTGTCAAAAATATTCTGAATAGTCTTTTGAGTGGGCATGACTTATCTCGCGTGACCATTGTTTAAAGCCTAAAGTCATTGGAAATGGCAGAAAAAAACAAAAAACAAAACTTACATCCATGTAGTTGGAGAGTGGTTCTGGCCATGGTCCTCCTACAGCGAACTGATACTTATTCCTCAGACCTTCAAGCTCAGTACCGACCTCATGCAGAGTGCGTCTGGCAGTTTTGAACTGCTTAAGAGGAATTCTGAAAAGGGCAATCATTGGGATAAAAAATCAATGGGATAAAAAATATATATGCAACGCGATGGACGTGCTAACACAGTGAAAAGGAAATGGGAGTTTATTTTGGTGATAGACAAAAATCAGGACCTTTGAAGGAAGTCCAAATTGCAAATAGCTGGTGCGGTGGTACTGGTAATGGTATACTCAAATCGTACTACCCTAGTGAAAAATCAACTCGCTCAATTGCAAGCACTTATTAGTTACTTCCTCACTGGCTGACTCATTGACTCAGTAGTCAGTGTGGGATAGTGATGTCATGGTCTAAACTCTAACGGAGCAGTGACATAAATATCACTGAATGAAGTCGGAAAGCATGTAATTTTGAAGCCACTAGGCTAGCTAGTTACCTAGTGACTAACTCTGACTCTTAGTGACAATATTACCGAGTGGTGGAACTACTCATAACTCAGTCTACTCACGACTGTCACATTCAGCGTCAGGCAGTGTGTTGTGTGTTGTCAGTTGACAATGATTGATAATGAATGTAGTTTTTGGAGTTTGACTTTGACAGTGGTGACTGACAGTGACTCTGAATGACCCACAGTCACAGTCATACTCATGTCGTAGTGATAGTCTTTGTGACTATTTCGTATCTGATTCTGACTCTGAGAGTGAGTCACTCAGAGTCAGAACTCAGTGAGTGACTGACGGGCTAGCAAAACGTAACACTAACTGATATCTAGACAACCTGCTGACCTACCTCCTCAATCCATGAACAGCAACCACGCCTATCAAGACAAGAGCAACGAAGAACCTCATCTTTCTCACACAGCTTCAGCAGCCTTCTCTATGAAGAAAATGACGCAGACTGAAAAGGCAAATGAAAAATGTTTCACGTATGAAAGCCGACTCCTGTTAGATAGGCTATTGACAGTTATAGCCAGAAAATAGAATATAGTTGATAAAACGTTAACTGTCTATAGATCAAGACGACTCATCACATGATCGCAACAAAGAAAAGATCACGTGAGTTCGTGTAGGCTTCAACAACTCCTAATGCATACTTGAAACGCTACTAACCAGGTGACATGATTACAGGCCAACCTTCGGGTGTGGGGGCGGGTACGTAGGTCCCGGAATACTCCATGCGGTGGATAAAGTGACTGGTGATCACTGGAAGGGTATGCTGCAAGTTTTTCAATTTTCTGACAATTTTAAAAAATTTTTATGGAGGGGAGACAAATGTTTTAGTCTGATCTACGAAGCATGATGAGCTTATTATCAAACCCTTTCAAATAGCCACATACTATACACAGTTCAACTATCAACTAATGTATGCTCTCTTTCAACTCCGTCCCAAATGCGACACTATCTTGTATCACGTTTCATCCATCTTACAAGCCAGGAAGGAAGCAGTGGACAGATGCGAACTGTATTATATGCTGCTTCGAGCATAAAAGCAATACAAAAATACAAAAGTGTGTTATGACTGGAATGCTTGGATAAAAAAGAAATAGACAATAAGGAAACATTATGCGCCAAACAACGGAAAAATTGGAATAAAAAAGATATTGACAAGATGATTCTGCCCTAGAACGATATTGAATCAGTTAGTGTGATACAACGTATTGCAGGAATGCCAGGAGGATGAGCGCAGTCGAGAGGAGCGGAGATGAATTAGCCCTGCCCACTGGGGCCAGAGTTGTTGTGGTCTGTATGTGTGTGTAAGAGATAAGATCCATTGGAAACAGGCCATCTCTGTCTCTACACCAAATCTCATCATTCTCTGAGCTGATGCCTGGGCTCACCGCAAACCTGCAACATATGTTAACCAACCCTTAAATCTATTGTGTCAACCGTTGAGAATCAATATCTCAGAACATGATGCTGGTAAAGCTCAGCATGCACAAACTCTGCTCCCTTTCCAGACGCAGAAAAATGAAGAAGATTTAGTTGGTACTATTGTCAGAAGCATGCTACAGAACCAATTGAATAGAATATGGCAAAAAACAATCCTTTCTTGCACATAAAACTGCTAAAAAGTATGTAAGTTGATTGAAATACCACTCCTTAAATTGAGCATTTCGAAAAATAATAACAGATGAAAAGAGGAACGCTTACCTATACCAGAAGGTAACATCACTCTCGGTACACTCTCCAGTGCAGTGAAATATAAAAGTAGTGGAGTTATCGGTGGCGTAGGGAAATGGCTGACAACGAGTTAGAAAACCACCCTGTTTGAAAATACAGAAAACAAACATAAAGCTGGCCGTTTAGTGGAATAAGACAACATTTTGATAAAAGAACGGTATGTGGCTATGTAACCTATAGCAACTGTAGTAACCTGGTGAGCCCAAATAGTTTTCACTATCATCTGAGGAAATCAGGAAACCAGCCCAAACCATAGAATGTACTTTCAATTTGTTGACCAAGTATTATTTTCACAATGGTTTTAGGGAGACCACAAAAGTTTTAATCGTTATGTGTTGCGATTTCAACCTTGTGTTAGGCAAAACTGGCGTGAATGCAAATACACTGTAAACCCACGTGACAGATTCTTGGCAGTCAAGATCACTGATGCAACAGCCTGTTTAAGTAGCAGTGGGTTGTAAACAGATGTGGATATATGTACATAGCTCACAGATTCTAGATAAGGAAATCTAGTGAGTAGTGAATGTATGATTTTGACAGACAAGGCACTTATTTACCTCTGTACACATACTCTGATCTTCATTCTTTATACACAGTTTATTAACAGGATATGTCTGAGCCTACAACAGATTGAGTCATACGATCAGTGAAAAACCTTTTCAGTTCACTGTTACACATAGACAAATAGACAAATTGTAAACATGCGAATATTGAGGACGATCAATAACCCTAGTAGTTTACTTTCCTGTACAGTCATAGGCTGATAGAATATTAGTGACTAATGACTACTATATTAAATTGACAGGAGTAACTAGGTGAATGGGTGGCGCTTGTAGAATTATGGCAAGTAGATGACCAAAAGATTTCAGCTCAGAAGCTAAATCCGAAAAAATCTATAAAACGCAGAACTATAACTGGTTAAATCATACTATCGTAGACCAAAACAGAAAATGTAGGTAATAAACGTAAAAACGAACATAAACCTAAATACAAGTCTGATAAAAATGTTAGGCATTATTTAGTGGACTGAGCAATAATTCAAAACCAACTAGATAAGAATCCCTTACCAACACTTCAATTCTTTTTCCAGCTGTGTTTAACACCTTAACGCAGTGAGATGTGGGAGAATTATATATAAAGCGAGATGCTACAAAGCCTAGAGGTCGCGCTGATTCATCATCTACAGGACTGTAGTTTCTACAAAAAGCCATTGGCATCGTTTTACTAATCTATTTCAATAAATAAAGCTGCACATTCATCAGTTTAGTTACAAATCAATATAATGTCAACTATTTCAACAGCACAAAAAACAAGGCACGCATAATTCCAACATAATTGCTTGCTTAGCGAGGGCAAAGCACCCATAGTGATTGTATCAGTCCCCTAAAGGCTACAACAATAGCCTAATAGACTAAACTAAAGACAATCACCCAGGTGAGATGCCATTATGCTAAATTATAACTGTTTGAACTCACTGTTCATATTGATCCTCTTTGATGGCGACCCAGTTCGTGGTGACATCGCAGACCTGAGCCCTTAATAAGTGACCAAATAGTCCTAAAATCAGAGGATTACAGCGCTTGCCAAGCAACAAACACGGATACATAGGGTAAAAACTTTGTTCAATCAAACTCAACTTCAAACTCAAAGAATGACATTGGATGAATTTCGATATTTGAACTGAAATCCTTTGAAATTGGATAGCGTTGCTGGTCCAATGGAGGCATGCAATACGTGTGAGATAAGAGTCAGTGGCTAACTAAGGAGACGAGCGAACTAAGCAAACATTGAAATTTGAATCACTGAAACCAGAAGTCTAAATCTAATAAAGTAATATGACACATCGTCACATGAGTCTCTTAGGTGTTAGGACTAGGGCAGTAATAAACCCACTACAACTCAACTGTTTATCAGTAGGGATGATTTACACTCACAGAGCCAAGACCCAAGTAGTGAACCGTCTGCGAGTGTGAAGTACTGAACTGAAGTAGACACTCTGACTCTGACTCACCCGCCAGTGTGAAATAAATGAAGACTGAAGATCCCATACTTTGCCTGGAGCGTAAACCAAGACCGATCGTCTACTAGTTAGTACTAAGTACAAAATTGGTGTTACAAAGCGTAGTAAAACTTAAAACGAAGTCGAAGTCTAGTCTCAGCTGTAACTGTGAGTGTGAGCTAAACCAGAGACAAGTTTAAGCCTTTCGCGGAAATAAAATTGTAAAAAAGAAGTAATAGAATTGGAGCTGTTGTCAAACAAAGACATACACCCATGTCGTATCCTTTATTCGATCAATCGATATCTGAATGGAGGTATAATATCGTTGCGTTTCCGACCGATCAAAACGTTGAGTGTAAAACTAAATGTAATCAAAGAGGGTGTAATTGTATAGACCAGTCAGTGATTCAATTCCAATACACGCTATTAACAGGTTCACTGGCTGATTGTGTAAGTGACCACTATACCGCAAGCTTCAGGCGGTCTCTGCTTGTCTTAAACGTAATGCTATTTAATATCTATCCTCCGCCAATCTTATTGCATTCGCTGAATTTTAAAGTTGGATAATCAAAATCAAATTGAATGATTTAAAATTGAATTCGAGTCAGACGAACGAGAATGGCGGTACTAGTACTAGTTAGTAATTACCTAGTCAGTCACGGTAACTGAGTGAGCGTACTGAGTGTAGTGAACTAGTGAAGACTTCGAGTTTGAAACTGAACTTGAGATTATACGAATGTAACATTTAAATGGCTGAGTCAGACTCAGAGTGAGTCAGCCAGTCACCCTGACTCAGAGTCAGTCAGTCAGTAACTAGTAAGACTAAGTTACTAAGAGTAAGACTAAGCCGTAAGCGTGATTCTTTCTGGATAAGTATAAACAAAGATTGAAAGAAGTTGATAAATTTGATTCACTCATTTATTACTAGTACTAGTCAGTGATTCACTAATTACTGATTTCATCGTTACCCAAACTTCAACATGAAAGTCGATCATTGCATTGTCGTTGGTCAGGCCCGCCGGTGGCAGATGTGATGCTTGAACTTGTGGTTTTGAGTAACAGCAGCAGTACCCTGTGTGGTTGATTTAATTTACTCAGTCATTTTCATTGTGTCTACTCACAGTAACTATGATTTAAAATTATGTAATTGAAATTATTGTTTGCCCTGTAACGTCCCATTTTCACAACCTATTCTGAGTACCCTAGATCAAATGCCATACAAAATGACTGTTAATCGAGAGGTGTTTCAATTATCAATGCACTGCCAGGTTGGTTGCCCATGAGTAGCTACTGACTGTCGAATATAATTTACTGAAGCAATCAGTGTAGTCTAGCCCGTGGTTGTTAAATCGGTGATTGGAGAAATAATCCTGTCTGGTCTAAAACTTTAAAGTGAAAGTGAACTAAAAAACATGGTCTCACATTGATCCCTTGATCTCATTTCTTGGAAGATCTTGCTCAAAACATGCTGCCTCAAATGCCTGATATGGTATGACACAATATGATGGTGGGCGGAGCTTAGCGATTCCCGCCGGGTTTCGTTCCTATCTAAACATGGATCCGGTAGTCAAACAGCTGACTCATTATATAGGCTTATATGATCCAAACAGAAGCTGAAGTTGTTTTTGCTGTTTTAGCGATTTGTCCAAAAATTCACTCCATGTACAATGTATCTATGGTATAAGCCATCATTTGTGAATTTTTGAGGAGAGTACAACCTATGAAAAAATAATTTGGAGTCAGCATGGCCCGATTGATCTCGCTTAGCAAGGCACCGGGTATATTGATCGTTCGGCCATTAACAAGGGCTATTTTCGTACAAACTGTCCTTGGTAGGTATTACCAATGGACGGAATAACAAGTAACCACAGGAATCTCATCGGCCTAGCCATCAGGCATAAGAAATGTCTGTCAGTAAGTGGTAGAAAACATCTCTGGTTTGCTTGGTCAACAACTTTTCGGCAGAGAGTAGAAAGAGTTTGACTCGCTCCTGCTGTGTTTTTAACGAATGTCTAGAGTGGATCCAATGTGACCTCTGATACACTTTCAGATTTATTATTCCGACTCTGTTTTAGCCAAACTCCTTTTTAACCAAAGATGGGTGACCTGGAGCGATGGGTTGGGGATCAGCTGTATGATATCGTTGGTAAGTCCAAGACCAATCGGTCAATTACGTATCGTGTGCACCTTTCATTATTTCACATTTCTATCTTATATATTGTTATATCGGCTCAATAATGATAATACTGATAATAATAATAGCACATTTTGTAGGAATATCGGATAAGATGATTGCACAGTTTATCCTTGGATTAGCTAAAAAAGCCGTGTCTCCTGCTGACTATATCCAGAAACTCAAAGATACGGATGCTCTGGAGATTAATGATAAAATTGTCAAGTTTTCCGAAGAGCTTTTTGCGAAGGTTGGTAAATTCCACACAGTTCCAGTTGAATCTATAGATGCTTTGGCACACTGTAATAGTTACAATCGATCCTCAATTCGAAAGATTCATCTAGTTTCTTTCCATAAAATAGTCCATCAGCCTCTTCTCAGATCTTGTCACTGTTGGAAGAAATTCAATTTAAAGTGGTTATGACATGGGCAAAAGTGACTTCACTTGTTTGTAGATTCTGCAGCCTACATGAACAAATGGGCCCAATATCCAGTTCAAATGAAAGCTTGGATATAGCCCTATCCAATGCGCATACTTAGAGCCCTCAATGACGTATTTTTCAGATCGTCGACGCACCAGAATTGGCCTT
>Ga0224511_10002389_pt1 | contig 12611 bp, 2 predicted proteins | sample SF_May12_sed_USG_2_FD_169988 | JGI IMG/M metagenome (GOLD analysis project Ga0224511, IMG submission 169988) | Sediment microbial communities from San Francisco Bay, California, United States - SF_May12_sed_USGS_8_1 | ecosystem: Environmental > Aquatic > Marine > Sediment | place: USA... | reverse complement strand
AAAACACCCAAAACCATCCCACGTCCGTGGGCAAAACGCATCAGACGTCAATGACGTCAAGTTTCGTAATGGTGTCGCAAGCTGACGTTGACAGCAGTCTATTGCAGCTTTACAACAATCCGTCCATTGCGAACAGTCAGTATGAGACAACGTGCTACACACAGAATTTGTTGACGTGGCGTCATTGACGTCAGCAATGACAGAAAAGTTTGCAGGAAACTTTTGGCGTCCTGCTTCTGATGGTTGTAACATCCATGGTTTGGTACGTTGAGGAGTTAACGCCGGTTCCCGAAACAGAAACTGGTAACACATGGAACACGTGTATACGTTAAAGACACTCACCGGTAACTGAAACATCCGGTCCCTACACATACCTTCCACAATATCCATCCTTTTTTAGTCACCTCGCACAATGATTTCCTTACAATTTTTTTAACTTCTTTGATGTATAAACGTTAACTGTTTTAATTACAAAACGTAGATTAATTCATTCTTTCGCCTGACTAAAACAAGTCCTTATCACGACACAAAATTTATCCCTTGTCCAATACATTTCCGTGTATTTGTTTTACCCCAGCTCTGCCTGCTGTTTAATTTATCTAAACTGAAAGATGTTTAAATGCATCGATTAAAGTAACACCTTTCAAAAGTATATCTAACAATGTTATTAAAGTACAATTTTAAAAGTATCTCTTACAATGCTTGTTTATAAATAAACACATATTTCCTATTAGTGTATACACATTTGATCTATCTTTATTGTGTTATATTAGTAAAAGGTTAAAACAAACTTTAAAAAGCATAATAACAAAATAAAAAGTGTCTGTTTACTCAAGCTGATAAAGAAGTTCACTCTGTCAAGGTTAGCTTACATAAGATATACAATTTACTTTCCATATGTACTACAGGCGCACAAGCGCTGTTCGTTAGACTATATACTATCAATTAATTATTTCACGCACTATACGAGCTACTTATATCTAGCTGCAGAAAAAGCGAACATTTCACGTATAAATTAGCCTGATAACACGTTTCACTTTACTTCCTATAGATAAACCAACTTTCAGGTATTGAGAGGGTTATCGACAAAAAGGTTACACTAGACGTTACGCCTCAATATATCCTATAATTACTGGGTGAAATAACTAACTAACGACTTAACTAAACTATGCTTAACATTACGAGATTTTACACTATGAACAAATATTTAACAAACTTACTACATGTAGGTACAAACGTTGCCGTCTCAAATATCAATAAGTGACATGTCCGTTAAAATAAAAATGCTAATGATTGTCCCTTTTGCCGCTTTCTTGTAATTATTCCATTTATAACAGATTGCAGTACGATATACTCGCAAAACATTTATAACAAATAATATGCATCAAATTATGAAACATATTGAAAATATATTTTTAAATGAATTGCAGTTTAAAGAATGAACATATCACTTTTAACCATTTTAACAAATACAAGCGTTTTTTCCTACTTTTGTTAAAACTGCTACATAGAATTATTTCCCTTTACTACATATATTATTTCCATTGAAGTTTTTCAGCATCGTAAAATACATATTTGGCGTATGAAATTATAAAAAAAGCTCGTAAAGAGGTCGCCGAACTTGATAAATGCTTTGTAACGACTTACAAATACTCACTTTAATTATTTATTAGATATGAATAATGCTCTCTTTAAATTGTGTAATATGTAATTAATCGTATGATAGTCGCCACCAAGACGACGTTTATTATTCATGTTAATGAAATCTATCCAGTAACAAGTGTCGGTTAAATAAAAATAAGAACTTTAAAGTACAAACCACGTATCGCATTGCAAAAGCTAAACTTGCAATAAACTTATAACATTCTAACCTTTAATGAGGAACAATAATGCATTGCTTCCGTTATTTGTGCGTATATGCCATGTTCCTTATTCTAAATAAATTATTTAAAGCCTATGATACCACTGAAAATATAAATAATGTCACAAAGACGTTGATCATGCTTTCCAATATATCTTACACACATCACAGAACAATTCTAGCGAAGCCGTAACGGTATTCAATCATAACGCGAGTGATAAAGTGCCACAATTTTCCTCCGATTCCAGGACCCTAGCTGCCACCAACGACAGAGAAAATCACCGCTACAAGCAAACCTGCCATTGTAAATCTATAAACGACGACAGTAAAGCCGCCACAGTTATGTAAAAGTATATATTTTAAGACTGTGTCTGATTTATTGCAACTTTGCAAACGTCCTAATATTATGCTGGAGATGTTTGGACCGTAATTTATCGGATGTAAAAATGTAGAGAAAATTAGAGAGATTTACATCACTTATCATTTTGAAAAGGAGGGCAAAGGGAGCGATTTTTATACATTTAATTACTTAAGTTATTATGTGGGTAATTGTAACAATTATGTAACCATTTTATGTAAGCTTCAGTTATGAACAAAATGCCATTAATCAAAGTAAGAGTACAAAAAGTCAAATAATTATTGGTATATTATGATGAGGTAGGTTAGCAGGTCATGCCGACTTCATAACACATTAATAATTATTAAGAACTTTAACCAATTAATTGCATTCTTATAAAACATAAAAATAAAATTGAATATTCGTCTTCAACGAATTAATGCTGACTTTGTTGTAATACCGTTTGTTATAAATATTAGAATAACAGAAGCCCTTTTACACGTATACACTTTATTTTGATATTATAAGTGAAACCCGTTAGCCATTTAATAACTTGTTTTGATATTATTTAATACATTTAATACCACCTAAGATGCTTAACAATGCACAATGATTTTGAGATTTTGCACTGTCTTGATCAAGAAATTGCCATTTTCAAGTACAATTTAAAGCAGCTTTCCTCCAGAATATACTAAAAAAATCATAAGTTACAAATATTTCAAAATATCTCTTCAAATATATATAATAGTTGTTAGAAATAACAAAAAATACATATTTTCATTTTTTTGCTTTGAAAACAGACAATTCGCATTTCTGCCATCTGGATATTCCTACTATATATAACGGCTCATGCGTTAGTAACGCAGTAGATTATGCAAAGAAAAACGATGTTTTACCAACGATTTTGTCAACTGAATTTGTGGTCAGTAATAATAGATTTATCCACTGAAAATAACTTGACGAGTATTTACCGTTAATGTTTTTTTTCATTTTTTATTTTTTGTGCATCTGGAGGACAGCTGCATTAAAAATGCCAAATCATAATAAGAAGCGAAACTTTATTTACTCGAGAAGAAAACTAGTTATATTAATACATTTCTTCTTTTGTCATCATTGTTGTATGAAATAAGATTATTAAATCAAGTTTCTAAAATATTAGTTATACATCTCTCATAGTAAACGATTTGCACGTTCGACGTACGTAATACTATTTAACTTAAATAAAAGGTCATTAGGCTTGTGATTTTTATCATATTGAACAACCCAATTAAAGAGATGATAAGGGTGTTGGGGTCCTTAAAATGTATCTCAGAAAAAAACTAACAATTTGTGTCACACTTGATGAATACACGGTAATGAACTGTCAATGTGTCTAACAAGGTACGTTACCACACATACAACATAAATGTATGATAAAAGATGTAGGGCATGTAAACCTTCTAAAGTCGCATTGGCGGCTGTCATAGCTGTCAAAACAAGCTAATGGTTTGCCAAGAAGAGTTGTAAAAATAAAGCGATCAACAAATATTACCTCTACAAATGAAGTATATATAACGCACACATATACAACAAACTTTATATAATATGATTATATAATCAGCAGTATTTGTCCCACTGATGGAAAAGTAGTGTCATGTCGGAGGTGTACTTTTATGTTTAAATTCGTTTGTTGTGATGTAACCCGGGCATTTACAGGAGAGCGTTAGACACTTTTGTTCCATTTTCGTCCAAAAGGAAATTGTATTGTTAACTAGTCAATAGAATATTTATTAAGCAAACATCTTAAGACTGAACACCTTATTCTTAGGCTGTCCACTAATATAAGACTGTCACATTTCCAATGGCCTCTAATATCATTGTGAAAGAGTGATATCGAATTTCAGATTGTAGCCACACTATTGCAGGTGTCTTGAACAAATACAATGTGCTCAACTTCGGTTCAACGACGACTTTCACTATCACCCCTGCATATCGATATTCTTCAGCACCGCGGAGCTACGGCAATGACAAAATGACCCATTTTCTACAGACACATATTTAATGCACATGTGTGTGCATTTGTTACTCAATATATACATGTATTTCTACATTGATGCAATTCATATATCTAATATTTAAAATATTTTTCTTAAGTAAAACAAATCCACTTTGCGTGTAATGCGTACGAGAATATTGTTTCTGGTCAAATAAATAATCTTTTTAAAAATGTCAAATTGACATCATCCTAAGAAACAGTTTTAACAGTCGACAAAGATATCAATAAATGCAGAATATGTAAATATAATTGGTTTCTAATGTTGTACCATATTGAGTACAAAAGCTCGGAAAACGTACAAGAATGCGCTAGCGTCTTTTCGTTTTGACGCAAAATATGAACAAAAATACCAGTTCTTAAATATCTACTTAATAAACATAATTCAACTTGGCATGTATGTTGAAATAAGTACAAATGCTTGAGGAAAAATTTAAATAACTTTTTTCTCAAAATAGTTCATGTAGTAATGGTAACAAGTAACTGTAAATAGGGGTCGAGTTACGTTCTTTTGTTATTTTATATTGTTGCGGTTGTTCACAAACCGACACACTGACAAAATAAATGACCACAACGTTATTACCATGTTTTCATCCATTTACTGGATTTCCTTTCCGGAAGTCGATATTCTCATTATTATGGTGATTTTATGGTGCTAAAGGATATTCATGTGCAGAATTGACAGTGTTCTGTATGTATATAGAAAAGCAGAATCGCTCTGTGTTTTTTTAGAGAACAACTTAGCAATGTTTCTTGAATCAGTATATTTCATGCACGTTATAGAGTTGTTAACTAACACAATGTACGATCGTGTCAATTATTTTGTTAAAATAATAAACGTCATAAGAAGCTCGTGAAACAATGTAAATGTGCCTAGCACAAACCATAGAGCTTACAATGTGTAAAAAGAAAGTTATGAATTTTGAAACAATAATTGGTTGTACTGTCACAAAAGCGTGATGCACCCTAGTGCATTATGCATGGATAATACTTTTATAGATATGGTGTAGGACTCAGACCGGAGCTTTTGTACTCTGTGCTTTGATTGTTTGTTGTTTACTCATCATGATCTACAGTAAATCACCTTGTACAAAAACATTGACAACATATCGTACATACCCCCTTTGAGCTGAACTTCATTTACAGCGTTCTGAAAACAATAGGCGAACATATGTTGCTCATGAAATTTGCGTAAAGATTAACACACATCATGTTACAATAATATCTAAGTATCGTTTCGATTTTTAAATTGTTTGATTTAACAGTTGTACTTGCAAAATATTCTTGGCGACCGAATAAAACGTGCAAATATTGGACAGTTCCCCAACAGTCTATCATGATCATTTATAATACTACATTGGGTTATGATTGTTAGGTGACAATCGGACCAAGTAAAAACAAAAAAAAGTGTACTTCCTGTTTGTGATAAATTTTATTACACGAACAAAAAACCTACAGAAAGGGAATAAGATTAAAGTTTTGCGAAACTATGAATTATTAAATGTGTTGGCAATAGTTTTCTTCTGCAAAAAGTACGTCTAACTAAGTATAATGATCATATAGATCTCCATAATATTAAAATTAAAACAAAATGTGTTGGAAAATACACTGTCAACATTTACGGGTAACTGGTACTCACCATTCATAGCAAACAAATTAAAGATACATAACTTCATTAAAACTGCATTGTGCAAGCGCATAATTATTATATACAGTAGAGTCCGCTTATAAGGAACCCTCTTATAAGGAACTTCCGGTTATAAGGAACTGATTTTCATTTCCCCAATCTTTACAAAGAACTAGTTTTTACACATTTATAAGGAACTCCGGTAATAAGGAACAACTTTTCACGGTCCCGACGAGTTCCTTATAAGCGGATTTTAGTGTATACCTGACTAAATGTTTAGGCCCGGTCCGGGATAAAATTCGTGCTAAATCTAGACGAGTACTAGGTCCCTGCACTCGTATATGTAACACATAAGTCAATGGTAACATGGTTTTGTTTTGGAGTTGCTTCCCCTTTCAAACTGTTAGAGTTGTTTCCCTTTCAAACTGTCAACTTTTGAAAACATTTTCAAGACTTGTGTAAATTTTTGTCAATATAAAGGTATTTTGGACCTTAATAAATTGTTTAATATAATTTTCTTATGCATTTGTAGTGATTTAGTTCCAAATATCACATATATCCTAAATATTATATGCTAAAAATATTTCACCATTATTTTGCAAATTGGAGTTTCAGCGTTCAAGAATGAAATCTGAATCGCGAATAATTTCAGCTACATGTAGTTAACACATGAGAGAGCCTTTCAACGCACATCGCGTGAATAATTTTATAATTGATAGAAGCCCATTGCTTTTGTAAATGTGTAAACTTTTCGATACAACAAGGATCAATTACAACAGTCATATTATAATAACCAGACTTCTTAATGAGTATTACGTAAGTGACACAGGGGCATTTTTATGCTCCGTGTATGTTATTTGATATTACATTTCATACAGTGAATAACAGATTTTTTTGCATATTGAATTGAATTGAATAAATTCTCACTTTGTGTTAACCTAATGATTGAAAGGTATTTTTTATCAGCCGACTTAATGCTATTTTTGTCCAGACGATTTTTGTTTTAGACCAAATGTTAGTATTGATACTTGATAATCACATTGAAAATCACTACTAATTTATACTGTATTGGTTATGACAGTAACGTAGACTAACATATTACTATTAATGTTTGATTCTATATGTCACTCTTTGACATTCAGTTAGTTTGGTTCATAAACGTAATAGATATATATGTATGTAGCTTATTTATCCCCTCCTATCATTTCCATAACAAAAAAGAAAGCAAACTGTCGTTTGCAACACGTTGCAAGAGACATGTACACGTACACAATATTTTACAACCTACTGAACTAGGTCTATGTGGATATTGCTGTCCGAACCAGGCTAAAGTTGTATGCTTTTTCTGATGTATTTGTGATACGTGTCAGTATGCCACAACAGGTCTACCATTTCGTGGTCTCTGCTCAATACTAATTTGCCAGCACGAATAAAACGAGAACACATAAATGGACCTGATTGCAATATTGTCTCTGAAGACTCGTACTTAGCGTCCGAACATGACAGTATCTAGTGTAGGTATTAACAACGGTTTGTGAAACACGTAAATAAGTGACCGCTAATGGGTGTTGGTGTTGTGTTTCCGAACAATGGAGAAAACATTGTAACAACAGAGAAAATGGAAAACTGCTTATTCCTACGGAATGAATACGCATAAATTATGTTCTGCTATAAACCTGATTAAACATGCTTATATTATTTACATCTAAAATTTTCTATATGTATAAGTACAACACATATACCAACTACACGTGTACATCGCTTTTAACAAATGATGTACTAGTATTATATTATTATTTTGTTGTTGCTACTCAACATCTCTTTTTTCATCTTTCTACAAAGTATGAACACGCTAAAACGAGATTGCGGATTGAACAATAGAAGTCTATTATAGGAGCATATATACGATTGAAAGGTATGTGATTATTAGTTTGGTCCTTTTATGACAATGTCATGTATTCTTCATTACTAGTTTTATGTATTCATTTCGAAAAATGCATACTCACGCAAATTATTTAACACATTCGTTTGGCCATTACGGAAAATTGCAGTTAGTTACTGTGTTGTTGTTTTAATTAATTTTTAATGCAAACATAATCTGAAACCTGATAATGCCAATTCTACATTAAGATATGTTAAGTTATCACGTATGCAGATTCGTTTATCTCATTTCAAATGCACATGTTTTAGGAAAACACGTGATTTATTTTGGCAACAGTTGCGCATTCTCTCAAGACGTTATTTGCTTTGGTTGACATACATCCTTGATAATCTTTACTTAGTAAAGTGTAAATCAATCAGCTCAACACTTAAGCAAACACAGGCTTTACCATCACTCAGAAGTTGCCTTTTTAATGCCATTGCCACGCCATGTAAACAACGATAACTCCTTAACAATTAACGTATTATCAGAGCGCTTGAAATGATGTCCACTGCTCCGACAAATAAAAAGGCGGGAACGTAAGTTTGTTAAACATTGCATTGCCAGAGATGCATACAAGATTCAGCCTTCGGATTAGCTGAAATGACATTGACGGTTGTTCTGATGTTAAGTAATTTCCCGTCTTTTGTTGGACCAAACGTCATTTCAGAGGGTCGACAAACGGGTTGTCGATAGGTCAATTGCCTGAAAACGAGAAAATCTGGTGATATTGAGTTTCTCTTGGCATTACACGAATGTTTGAAAATTGTCACATATGCGAGCTATATATTTTCAAATGGGGTTTGGTAGTACTTTTAACTAAATAAAGAAGTGCATATTATAAGGCATACTTATGTAATGGTATAGTTATTATTTGTACTGTTAGATTTGATTATAATAAGCCTTTATCTTAAACAGTCAACTTGTTGCACTTAGGAGTTCATTCGCCTGTGATTCTACTAATATAACTATACAGACATCAATATATGTTCATTAGCAGTTAACAGAATACGCGATTCGGATATATGCGGTGTTAAACCACGGCGACTGAGTGGCATTTATGAACGTTCTTTATGAACACCAGTCTTATTGGTGCTAATAACACAAAACCAATGTCTCGCATACAGTATAATAAATTATTATACGCACCATAACGGTAATCAAATCACGATAGCTGCGTATATTCCAGACCGAGGTTTGAAAATTCCGTGAAGCGCGCTAGCGATTTTCGGTAAAATTTCAAACCTCCGTCTAGGCGTGTATACTGCATATGCGCACGAAACTAGCAATCAATCCTTATATTTACATTTTCTATATGCAGTGTAAAATCACTGCAAGTGAGTGGCATTTATGAACATTAGGTAGGACAAGCAGTCTTGCAGGTGATAATACAAAACTAATGTATTGCGTACAGTATCATACATGTACACTATTATACATATTCTAACGTTACTCAAAATAGACGCTTATATATTTGATTTACTTATTGATCGAGTTTTGTAAAACATACTTGTATATTTATGCGTCTTAATGTTGCTCGCTTTCGAATTCACCCATCACAACACTTCAAGGCAATGCTGTGTTGACATTTCAAACTTGTTAAAAACAGCTTGTGCAATCTTATACACTTGAACACTCTTGGTACAGTGCATATTCCAAATACTTATATTGCCATTAGATATTTTACATTGTTAAAAAGCACACTGATACATATTGATTAAATGTAAACAACCTATTCTAGGTAAAAACCGCCCATGGGATTATCCCTAGATTAAAACAAATTTGATGACAAAAATTGCAATCTTACAGTTTTGATCATATGGAAAAATGAATAATGATAGATTACATTTAAATTGCTCCATTAACGTTTCTTCTGCAAAAATATTATTTTGCACTTAGACATTGTGAACAAATAGCAAGTGCTGCCTAAGCGATATGCATATGCAAAGAAATTTTGTGATATAAAACATTTTTCACTTCCGGAAAAACTGGACTTCATAATGGACTTCACTCTTATAAGTGTTTAAGTCGATTGTGTCCACAAACTATTCAAACACCATCTCCAGAAAGGGCCCTTCTTCTATTTTACTCATGGCAGATACACGTCATAGCTTTCTTCACTAGAGTACTCAAAACTTCAATGCGTTAGGCAGAAATCTTCAGACTCTATTCTAAAGACGTCCGTTCATCAGTGAAAGGCATACATCCCTTAACCCTGTTTCAAATTGGCATAACGTCATAAAACTGAGCTAAACACACCGTATTACTTTATCGGTTTAAAACGACAACACGGTATTTATTTAGCAAGATAAACACTTCTCGCCACAACTTTAATTAGACAAAACAAACCTGTGATGGCAACCCCACCATCTCACTTCATTGACAGTACCCATTACCTGTATCCTAAAACTTCAAAGCGCTGATGTATGTTTGTTTTGGTAAACTTTTATATGTGTTCACTCCTATAATATAATTTACTGGTGATGTGTTTAACAAGACACAGCCAAACAATGCACTTTTACAATGTTAGATCGACTTACAATGTCTCTTGTTGATACCTGATGTATTTTCAGAGTTATGTCCCGGACAAAATAGAAACTGCATTTTGCAATCACTGCATGGTTTGCAATTGCTTTAGACTGGAAGAAATGAATATTTTTCGTTTCAATTAATTATAACATGTTATTTATATATTTTATTTCACGTTTGGTACACCTATCATTATGAACTATAGAAAGGCAATATGTTTTCACCTATCTATTCTATTATAAAAGTGCGGTATATTTAGTATTTATTTCAGTAAAAATAACAGCTTTTCCTTACATCTAGGTTTCCAGTTTGACCTTGGAAACGTCTATACTTATGTTTACGGTGAACAGTATGTTGCAACATGTTATTTTGCTGACAAAATAGTTACACAATAAAGCCTATTAATAATTATCTGCGTTTAGATTAAAAAATAACCGTTATGTGTTACTTCTTACCATAAAACATAAACGCTGCAGATTTCAGACCATAATATTCAATTTTTACATTCAATTTTTATATTGACATTTAAAACGCCACTATCTGCTGCCTTCCGTAAAGAAATTCTAGATGGTTGCAAGAACACTCTGAATTAAATTAGTCATTGTCTTCATTACACAGCAGTAAACATTAAACAGGACTAACAATAAAATGACAAAATGTATATCTTTAAAACGTATATGTGTCCTACTCAACTCAAACTAATATTGCATTGCTTGTCAAACAGATATTCATAGCATTTTATAGCACTATTTAGTAACCAAATGTCAAGCATAATGTCACAAAACGTAAAAACATCGACGCCACAATCGTATTTTTATCGATGAATAAATAAGGGTTGGGTGACCTCATCGAACCCTTTGGAAATTCAGTGGTTTGTATATATCCTTTATAGATTACATATGGATGGTTTTAGTGAGGCCTTTCAAAATGTATTGATTTGAATATACGTATAAGAACAGTTTCTAATACATTATGCTAAATAGTTACACTCCACAATGGAGTTTGTATAATAATTTTACATGTGATTGTACAGAAGATACGTCTTGTTCAGCATTTTACGTGTTTTGTTCCTTGTTATGTCTGTTTGATTTTGAACGGGCCATTTTGACATGGTGTCCTTAAAATTTACCCTATCTGCTTTGTTTGCAACACACATCTCTTTAAATTATAATATTACTCACTAGCTATTGTTTAAGAAAGAACCTAACATAAACATAAATGCAAACAAAAACGCTTGTTTATATAACTTATTATCTTACATAATCATTTAAAGACTATGTGTGTGTGTTTCTATTATGTAACGTCTTTATTGACTGTGTATGATAAAGTATTTTTTAATAATTGCAATGTCAGTCGGTCTGACAGCTGCGTAATTGTGGTACAGTGAGCACATAATCCTGTCTGCCATGCTATCCCTCAATCATTATCTACTGTCATATTATATGCGTTTTCTCTAGACTGTAAAAATCACTCTACAAGACTAACAATTTCATAGATGCAACGTCAACGCGATCAAAACAGTTATTATGATATAATGATAAGCTAAAATGATTTTGAACCATATCACAAGATAAATTGTTATGAAGAAAGTTTTATTATGCAAACAAATTTTGTATAATTCTAAGAAAAGGGAAAGTCCTATGGAATCACAGTTTGCCTGGGGAAAATTGCAGTCACGGTTTTATTGAAGCTGTTCGTCAGTAATAATGAAACATGCCACTCCAATGACGCCCCTAGTGTATAAGCGGAACTCTATTTTTAATTTATGTAAACAACATACAATACATAATTCCAAAGTACCAGAAAAAAATCAATACATAATGATGTCGTAAGGGCCGACATTGTACAGCCGCCACACATGCACCAAACACCAGCTGAAGTAATGCAATTAATAGAAGAAAAGGGAAAGTCCTTAGGAAGCAGTTTGCATAGTTAAAAAATTTTGTTATATTTTACAAAGGCAATAATCATTAACACAAAAGTACAATTATAGATCATATTTTTTAGTAGTTTATAATATATTTTTTATTGTCGTACACTTCCCGTTTCATGAAAGAATAAAGATTTCTTTAACTTAACAAAAGCTGACATACAAGGTAGAAAGGCAAATACTGTGACACCTGCATATCCACATAACCCATTGTTTGTATTAGATGAATCTATTTTACAATTAGGCCAAATACCAGTCTTAACAGCTGCGCCGATAAAAAATATGTACGAGTATCTAGCTTAATTCAAAGAGTTCAGGCTGAAAGATATTACCAATACATATTTTCAAGGAACGTTACAAATAACATCGTCATG
>Ga0224511_10002388_pt1 | contig 12611 bp, 7 predicted proteins | sample SF_May12_sed_USG_2_FD_169988 | JGI IMG/M metagenome (GOLD analysis project Ga0224511, IMG submission 169988) | Sediment microbial communities from San Francisco Bay, California, United States - SF_May12_sed_USGS_8_1 | ecosystem: Environmental > Aquatic > Marine > Sediment | place: USA... | reverse complement strand
ACGCTAAAGGTGGCCAGGCGCGATATTTTCTTAACTTGGAGTGTGACTTTCAACATGTTACATTGCTGTTTGTAAACTTTCACACCCAACCACCGATATGCGAACGTTCAAATTTATGTAGTGACCACACATTTTGATCTCACATGTGTTTACCATTGTTATTCGCTATAACATTTTTACAATTGTTAACTGCATATAGTATGTAGTTCCTAGCATAAATGGTTTTCTTTAAAATAAAATTGATGAAATTCTAGCCCTTTAATTATGTGGTCCTTAAGTTATTTTGAGGAGTATATTATATCAAGCGCGCAAACCTACTTTAATAGGGAGCCAGACAATTGGTCCCATGGACATTTGATCCCATGCCATTTTTGCCAGACTGGACGTTTGGTCCCATCTAGTTTTGCCAGACTGGACGTTTGGTCCCATCCAATTTCTGATACCCTTTTCTTTAATACGCACTTACACATATCCGCTTATCAAACAAATCTAGCCCCAAAATTAATGTTGCACTTCATATGTTGTATTAAATTGTTGCAAAGTGGTTTCTGAAATAGTACTGGTCGTGTTCGCCATTACGGCAACTTTTTACAGTTTGCTTAGTTGTGATTCTAAATAAACGCAATATTGACAATGAGTCTTTTGTGACCTAGTCCTAGGGTCCGTCAGACGTTTCCATGTGGCTTTAATGCTAATTTCTTTCACACCCAGTCATCATTAACCATTCGAAACGACGTTTTACGGCGCTTAACTGGTGTCTTCAAATGAGTTTAGCCCAATACGTAACAATGCGTGTATCAATATCTATCTGTAGGGGTTTTACGCCGGTTTCCCTGTATAACATGCAGTTCGGAGTACTTGATTTAACTTTAAGTACACATTTTAGAAACTTGAGTTGGACTTTTTCAAGTATATGATTATTGCTAAATCCCAAACATTCACAACCATATAATAAAATTAGTTTAACCATCTTGTTGAAACAGTCTATTTGCAAAACAATTGACAAAAACAAGTATTTGATCGTTGCAACAAACAAAACATAGCTTTAGTAGCCTGTTTGGCAATATGTTCTTTGGTTTTTAAAAATTCTCCACTCCTAGAAAATGTAATACAAAGGTATTTAAAATCATGAACAATTTTTATTTCACATTACATATATAAAATATAAACGATTTCGCCTTTCCTTTTGCAAATACAGCAATTTTAGTTTTTATGCGTGTTAACATGTAGATCCGCATTTGACCGTTAGGTGTGATTGTTCATTGTTCGTTACGAAAAGGTGTGACAAAAGTGTGTGTCAGTGTTTTTACGAGCTAGAGTCTGTTCCTATAACAGTAGTTAAATAATCTTCAAACACGATTGTTTGCAACGTGTGACATAGTGGTTGCATAGGCTGCTGCAAGTATCATCAGTATCACGAAATATACGAATTGTGTCAGACAACATAACGCTGAGGCTACTATAACCACGCCCTTAGACAAGTGGCTAATTTGTTTAACAAAGTAAATCCTTTGTGTCCAAAGACATGCGACTATGGTTGTCCAAGTTTACGCTAATACTTTCATTGGTGAACGGATTTTGAATATTTAGAAATATGAGGTCCTGCGTAATGTTCATTGAACTGTTGATGACTTTCAAACACGAATTTCTGAACACCTTGTTGCAAATTGAAAAACATATCTAAAGTATTTGTTTTTAGGTTTATTCTAATCCATATACGATATTGTTAATAGAAAATGACGTTGCTAACAGATTCGCATGCATGACACGTGTGTAAAGTGCGCCCCGGTGTTACAGATCTACCACACATAAATCCACCCAACACAACGTTGCAAAATAAATGGCAGAAATTGCCACCTTTGTTCGATTATTTTACATGGAAAAGTGGCCCGACATAATCAGAAAATGATTTCAATTAATTAATAAAACATTGGCGAGAATAACGAATGCAGACGTCACACAGGCAACCAAAGTAAGTGGGCATGTTAAAACTTGTGTGTGGTGTTACCGGATACGTTTAACAAATTATTATTTAAAACCGTAAAGCATTCCTCATACAAAAATAATTAATTTAGTTTTTAAAATTAAAGTTTTATATAACATAAAAGATAAAGTCCAGTTTAAATAAACAAAAACCATGCTCGCCGCACTTGCCATATAGTATAGATGTATGTAACAAACTTTACTCAAAACATTGACCATATATATAGTGCAATGAGAAAGGAATATGCCTTTAGCAGACAAATCTTCCTTTATCCAATTTCTCTTAAAAAAGGATAACATGTACATTTTGAAGATATATAAAAATATTTCGATGTAAAGAAGGTATTATCAATAAAAATGTTTTATAAGTAGATATAACATAAAAACCTTGGAAACGTCATCAATATATTTGTGAATAAAATATTCTATTTTGTAATGCATGTATTTAGTAAGACCTATAGGAACAGTTAGAGAGACACAAACAAGTATTTGTTTCATACATTAAAACTATAATTAAGTGCAGTGGCATATATTAGTTATTATAAAAGTGAACAAAAATACAAAGAAAAAATATATATGGAAAAGTGAAGCTGATAATGATAAATTGCCAAATACGTTGTGCATGGTTTGATCATGGATTGTATGTTGTTTACATTTGAAAATGGAGTTCCGCTCATGCGCTAGATGCGTCAGTGGTGTGGCACATCGTTCATTACAACTGATGAACACTTTCAATAAAACCGAGGTTGCTGTTGTCCCATGCAGGCTTTGCTTCCTAAGAGCTTTCCATATCATCAGTTTATTTGAAACCCACGAATAAACGTTAACCAGGAAAGTTCTCAAAGAAGGGCACTAGAGCACGATTGTGAAATCAAGGGAGAATGAAAGCAAGCCTTTGTTCAAAATTATACTCTGGGGGCTCTCTCCCTTGATTGAAACCAAGAAGATAAAAGCGATAGTTAGAGGTGTAACAACATTTCTGTTGCGTCTTAAATAAATGTTGTGTCGTTGTTTCCACTGCAGACGTATGTGACTGTGATATCATAATGTTTTTTATAGATTTTATTATGCGTGTTCTCTACATGGTAACACACACATTTTGATATCATTTATTGGAATTAAGCTAATAAAACTACAGTTTTTTTGTGTAAATATGTGTTTGTTTTTTCATAACCCGTCAACCATATGTCTTTAACCGTATGAATTATAAGAGATCTAAAGAACATGTATAAGGATATGAAACTTACTGGAGAGTTTGCGGATGTTGTATGAGAGAACGGTGAGCGTCTCATACATGTCCATGTCCATTTCGTCCCTGACCACGAGGTCCCCGAGTCCCGTCACCATGGGTAGCTCCAGGTACTGCGCCAGGCGCCCGGCCGCCTGAAGTTCATATAAAACCGTATAATTTATCCCCAAAAAATATACTAATAAAAATATTCCTTTTTGTCAAATATTACTGCATTTAAGTATTTTCGTCATCACCAATCCCAGTCATACTAGATCTACACATAAGTATTTGTCTTTTTGACAATAATTATTCAATTCAATAATCTTTATTTCCATCAATACTGGTATCAGTCTGCGAATAAGTATATAAGCCCGAGTCGAGTAAAAGGCCGGTCGGTCGATTAAAATTGTATGCAAGGTAGCCCGACCGGTCGATTTAAAATTTGATGTAAAATTTTTAATTCAGTAACAAATTAACATAAAAACTGATTGTGGATTTAAGTGTTTGTAAGAAAACACAAGCAAGATTAGTATAAGTACAAGTCAACTTATTTCTAATATGATTTGTATGAATTATTACAACAACAAAAAGTTTGGGCTATTACAATTTCATTCGGGCTATGGAAAATTTTATTTAAATAGCATGAAGGGCTATAGTCGAAAAATAATTAATGCGCAGACTGACTGGTAATATGAATTGTATGTACATTAAAAATTAGAATAACAAATAAATCAATGTTAATCTGGAAAACATTGAAGACACATAATACATAATTATAATACAACACACAAATCGAAGTTACAACAACTGAATAAAATAAAAATTATTTAGATGTCATATTAGACATACGTAGCTCTGACAACTGCTAGCAGTAACAACGGGTCTTTGAGATTTGCAACCGTTCCGTTAAATATATATTTTGTCATTCTATACAGGTTGTAGCATTTAATATACACAGATAAGAGTGAAAAAGAAACATCTTGTGTATTTCGAAGTAACCAAACACATCATTTAGGGATCCAAGAAGATAACAAATCAGCCTGTCAAAGGGTTTGTTAAAGATAGCACTAGTGTTTATGTCCAAGTAGGTTCCGACATTTTTGTTCAAACAGGTTCACGCTGCCAAGCACTTGCAACACATTCTGTGACAAGATTAGAGGCAAGGTTACTAACACATTGTCCACAGTGTGCACATGTTTCGTGTTCATTTCTAGGTAGTCTAGTCCAAAGTTTTGCCATTGTTAACACTTTGCGCTTGTACATAATTTATCAACTATTTAAAAAACAACATATGGAGCGATTGATGGCTGAATTGTTGTGAATATAATTATGATTAGTCTTTATTGTTTATATATTGTTCTTTCTATCCACAAATATTTTTCATTAGTCAGCACTAGGTCTTTGACACGACTAACAAAGAATGTTACAAATGTCTGATATGAAATCTAACATAACATGTTTATCAGTTTTAAATAACATATAGCGTCTAACAAAGATGTTTCTAGTAGTGCTGTGCACATCTATGCTTAGTATTTAATGTTAATAGCACATACACTTTTCAATAGCAATATTTGAATACAATTTATAGCAACCGGTCATTGTTTCACACATGTCTGATCTCGTTCTCATAGACAAACCGTGAGTTCTTTTAACAATACCATGTTAAAGTTTGTTAACAGTGACAATCTCACGGGAAGACTTATGCCATAACTCACAACCATAAAGAGAAATTAATGCAATGGTTTTCTTATATAAATTAACATATACAAGTAGGTTACGGCCATGTGGATTTAATCCTTGAGCCGTCATAGCAAAACTAATGCGTTTTAGTCTTTTGACTTCTTTCATTTATTCTATGTATAACCTTATGGTTGGAATCTTGCGTAATACCCAGGTGGACAGTAGAGTTCGTTTGTTAAACAAGTCACTGCCGTACATGATACCTGCATCTGGCGGATTTCTCATTTTGCTAAATACAATGACGTTAGATTTTTTTACGTTTATATCACAACGCCACTCATTTATTTATGAAAACACAATGCCCACAATTCACTGTAAGTTATGGGGAGATGCAAACAGGGCGATATCGTCAGCAAAAGTAGAGTTGCCGCTCTTTGTATAATTATATTTCCCTACATTCTCCAGGTCGTTCAAAAGGTCAGATAGTAGAACGTAGGTAATACCCCTCCTTCGCGTAAAGAGCGTTGTATGGGACAACTTTCGGAGATGTGACTGTTTTGTTCAATTTGATGAAATACAGTTTCCTGTAGGTTGAATGCAGTTGTAATGCAGCTTAGAGGTTTTCTGGATCCTTGTTGTTGGGAATTTGGGAAGTTAGGTCTTGCTATTGTCAACGCATTATTTAGTTTTTCAGAACGAGTTTCTCAAACAATTTACATTATATTCAGTCATCTTCTTATTTAAAAAAGAAGTAAATATTCTAAACACTGAAATAACTGCAATGTTTATATTGAGCAACAATTTTATATTCAACTATTATTTTGCATAATTTAAAAAGATCTAGTTAGTTTAGTTATAACAAATTAATTAAGAATGTTCAACGGCAAGGTCAACAGAAGCGAGACAAAGTATTGGCTTTAAATGTTTTCTTCTCAATTCTGTTTACTTTAAATGTATATTCCTTCTACATATATGTTTATTGCAATAATTGTATCTTTTGTATTAAGCTTCGCTATCGTCAGCTACCTTTTTGCCAAGGGAGATAAATCAAACTAGCAAATGTATAATATACATTTTTTTTTGCTAGTTTTATGCCATTCTTGTATACTCCCTTTCAAAATATCATCAGATTTAAAGGAGTTTAAAATAAAAACAACTATTCATGTTAGTAACTATATTAATAGTATATAATGTTTTGACATATTCATGTAAGGTTAATTGTCATGGTGTGTTGTTTTCATTTTTGTATCATATTTTTAGAAGAGCTTAAATTTAGGGATGCAAAAGGTTACTGTTTTCAATTACCGGTTAACCGATCCCATTTACCGGTAACTTACCGGTTAACCGATAAGCCATTAAATCATTTCATGACGAATGTTAATGGGACATGATATTGTATGGCCACGGTTACCCCACACACTCTATTTAACATGCGCAGTTTTTTAACGTCTGTATAACGTTTGTAAGTTATATTTTTATCAATAATTGTATTTGATAATTAACTAAATATGTCATTGTAAGTGTTTGTAATGAAAGCTGAACTTTTGCGAGTTAAGTCGCATTTAAAAGGTTCGTATTATAGTCGTCATGTTATAGGTTTGTGAAAAATGTAGCGTAGTGAAAGGTCGGACTAAGAATGGTTTCCAATTGGTTCAAATACTTAATAACACATACTTGGGGGCGAGGTGTTTATTGTTAAAATACCATCAAAACCAATCTCCCTATAATCTCAAAACAATTTTTTCGCGAGTACTTTTGCGAGTAAAACAAACAATAGCATCAATTAATTGGTATCGGCAAACAAGGCAGACGAACTGTTAAGTTAAATTATTTTTTGTGATGTCAAATTGCAACAATGAATATAATAGAAAACATAATGTAGCGACTCATGGTATCACATATATAGTTGCATCGATGCTAACGACACCTGCATTGGTAGTAACCGCATCGGGCCTCAAACGCACAAACCTAAATTGGAAGCAGCCGCACCGGGGCACAAAACACGACAACTACATTGGTTATAGCCGCGTCGGGGCACACACTCACGACACCTGCATTGGTAGTAACCGCATCGGGCCTCAAACGCACGGCATCTGCATTGGTTTTAGCCACATCGGGTCTCAACGCACAAACCTAAATTGGAAGCAGCCGCACCGGGGCACAAAAACACGACAACTACATTGGTTATAGCCGCGCCGGGGCACAAACTCACGACACCTGCATTGGTTATAGCCGCGCCGGGGCACAAACTCACGACACCTGCATTGGTTATAGCCGCGCCGGGGCACAAACTCACGACACCTGTATTAGTAGAAGCCGTATTCGGGGACTCAAACACACAACACCTGCACTGTTAGAAGCCTCACCGGGCCTCAAACACACGACACCTGCATTGGTTGTAGCCTTACTGGGCCTCAAACACACGACACCTGCATTGGTTGTAGCCTCACCGGGTCTCAAACACACGACACCTGCATTGGTTGTAGCCTCACCGGATCTCAAACACACGACACCTGCATTGGTTGTAGCCTTACTGGGCCTCAAACTCACGACACCTGCATTGGTTGTAGCCTCACCGGATCTCAAACACACGACACCTGCATTGGTTGTAGCCTTACCGGGCCTCAAACTCACGACACCTGCATTGGTTGTAGCCTCACCGGATCTCAAACACACGACACCTGCATTGGTTGTAGCCTTACTGGGCCTCAAACTCACGACACCTGCATTGGTTGTAGCCTCACCGGATCTCAAACACACGACACCTGCATTGGTTGTAGCCTTACCGGATCTCAAACACACGACACCTGCATTGGTTGTAGCCTCACCGGATCTCAAACACACGACACCTGCATTGGTTGTAGCCTTACCGGATCTCAAACACACGACACCTGCATTGGTTGTAGCCTTACCGGGCCTCAAACTCACGACACCTGCATTGGTTGTAGCCTCACCGGACCTCAAACACACGACACCTGCATTGGTTGTAGCCTTACTGGGCCTCAAACTCACGACACCTGCATTGGTTGTAGCCTCACCGGACCTCAAACACACGACACCTGCATTGGTTGTAGCCTCACCGGACCTCAAACACACGACACCTGCATTGGTAGAATCCTCACCGGGGCTCAAACTCAAGACATTTGCATTGTTGTATCCACAACAGGTCCCACACTCAAAACACCTGCATTGGTTGTAGCCGCACCGGGGTAAAAATCACAAAAGTTTGCATGACAGGATTATACTTGTATACAACGTATCGACATTTTATTGTTCTGCGTATATTAGATATATCTTTTTTAATTAAAGAAACTTATTAAAAATGTCAATTATATGTTTATGATATGTCTTATATACTGTATAGAAGGACACACATAAATATTTCACAAAAAAGGTTATACGTGTAAAACTGCTTTGTATTTATTTTAATGTAACTCTATATTGCCATAAGGATAATACTATCATTAAAAGACAAATAAAATTATTCAGCAGAAACAGCGGAAATAAATTGCTTTTAATGAGGATACAGTTTGCTTACGAAATAGTTCTTTAATTACAACAGAAACAGAAATAATGGCTGCATACGTAAAGCAAAGCAAGTGCACATATCCAAATTAGCATCACAAGAAGTAACATATTGATCTAGTCAAAATCAGACGTTTTGGTCCACACACGTTCATTTCTAAAATTCTATGTTCTCGACTGAGGTGTTATATGGTAGCTTTCTGCGTTTGACATCAAAACTAAACAACAAAAACGATTTGTGAATAAAAGTGTGTAAGATATGTGCACAAAAAGGTCATGAAACTTTCAGGAAATAAAGACAATGCAAGAATCTTGAAATTAAAGGCGGGCGAAAGTCGTGTTGAGTTGTCTTTCAATTTGATGAAACTGACTCGATTGCGCCATTCCTAGGCAACCAATAGCTGTGGATTTCCTAACTCGCAGATACAAAGATGAACTTCAATGTCTTTTTGTGACATATTCGAACACAAATGTTTGTTGTACACATTGCTTCTTTGCTACATGATTATACAAAAGTAGTTTTCATTTTTACCCAACAAAGCACTCCGTCTTCGTATACGTATAAGCAATCCTTAAAATGAACGCAGCCTTTTATAAGTTGCCTTATGTGTCTTGCGTCTTGTCCACGACAACAGTCAATATTCTCTTAAGATTTAAATGTTGAACTTAAATCGGGAATAGTTCATGTCATTTGGAAGAGATATAGGACAGACTATAGAAAGATAATGCATGCTTACCTCTTTAATTTTAATATTTGTTTTATACACTGAACATTATAAAGACAGTTAATTGTCGTTCTATCGTGGTCTAGAGATAGTTCGTTACGAACAATTCTCCTACATCTCGCCGGAAACGCAGACCACAGTTAAAGTAGATGAGCATGATTTATAGTGGCTATACAGACGCAGAGAAGCCAAGACATGAATGATTGCAAACACTGTATACGCTTACTTTAAGTGTTAGGAGGGTCAGTTTCTCCACTAACCATATTGCTGGGAAAATTGTATTTCTAGCAAGCGATATTCCAGAAACTGAATACTATTGCTATGGTCACAAATATAACTGCCGCTGTACGATTTCGGCGATTTTCAAATTATTGGCGAATTTAGGAATCGCCCGGGCACCGGATGATTTTCAATATTGTTTCTTTGCGTGGTCACAAATCGTACGGGAGCCGGCCGGCGTCTGTATATAAAAACATCGGCCAATGTCTGGTCGATCTCTATAAAAACCGGCCGATCTTACACAGGTTTTTAGGTGCAATGATGCAATAAATTATATCATTATTCGCTACCATGCCTCCAAAGAAACAGCGCCTGCGCCAGAGGTCTCACAAAATTTTAAGTAGTAGCTTAACTTCACCGGGCACCGTACGATGTCTAAAATATTGACTCTTTATCGTACGATTGTTTCTGTCGCCGTGCGGGCGCTGTACGGGTGCCGTAGAATTGTTCGATTTTCTATAAAATATACGCCGTACCGTGCCTGTAGATTAACTATGACCATAGCATATACAAGTAATTTTAATTTGCAGGTTACTCCATGGCTATGGAATATACTACATGAATACACACATCTATACCACTCAACACCACCGTCGTCTTTTATGCTCCCTCCTTTTCGGTGTTCCAAAAGCATTACTGTGTCTTTCTAGCAACTTCCTCATAATGCATTAATATGTTGAACTGTTTTTGTTCTGAGATTTAAAATACGAGATTTAGGTGTTTGAAATGTGAAGACATCACTGCACACAATATTGCCTTGCCAATTTAGCTTTCAAATGTTGATTTTTTTGTTTTAACTAATAATAATAATAATACTAAAACAACATCATGGCGGATTCAAAAACATATGCAATCAAGAGGGATCATAAAACAGAACAATACAAGTTATTTCTTCTGAATTAATAAACTTGGCAGTTATGAGAATAGTCCGATGCCTTTGGAAAACGAAACGCTTAATGATAGAAAATAGGAATAGATTAGGGTGTAAGGTAGAGAATCTGTTTCGCTTTCGAGTGAAAAGGAGATGTTAAACGTCTTAATTCAAACTGGTCGAAGTCTCGAAGATAGCGACAGTATTTTTTAATATTTACCTACAAATGATCTGTATGCAATACAAGCATACGAATACAACCATTCGGATTCGAAATGCCGTATCATACATCCACTGTATGTAACGTATTAAAATTCCGTATCACACACAGACGTTTTATCACAACCAAACGCGCTGTGACGTGATTGACTTGTTGGAAATGTTATGCAATAAAAATTTTAAAATATTATTATAAAACCTTTACTTTCGCGTGATACGACAATACACAGGCAACTCGAGGTGATACAAACCGACGGATCAACATGTTGACATAAAATTCCTTTTGAAGTTTGCGAGGGTAAATAATTGATAATTTCTAGCTTATAACGTGGTCCTTAAAAGTTATCATTTTATATAAACTACATTTTCTTTAAAAATGCTATATATTTTTACATTAACTGGTCTGTAAAAAATGTAATATATTAATATTAGTTGATCATTTAGTTTTAAAGAACACTTCACAAACCATACACAAATAAACCCACAAATGTATGCGCGTTGGAATGGCATTGCAGTTTCACGATATTTATAAGTCTTAAAGTAGATAGTAACTACATCTGGAAAAACAGCTTACCATTTCATAATTTGTATCAGCTTACAACGTACAATGTTCTAATTTTAGCAAAGCCTTTCGTGGACTGTTTTGTACCAATAACTTCGCCATTGTGTCACGGCTGCTGTGCGTTAAGTTACATTCCTATATCACGTATCTATATATCGCGCGTGTTTGAGTTACATACTTTTCTTACAGTATTTATCAAATAAATTAATACTGGAATAAAAGAACGTTCTGTCCACGATCCCGGTGTTTATACAATTCTTAAAAGACAAACTGTTACTTAAAAACGTTACGATCAAAAACGTCCACTATGCAAAACAATAGACAGCACATACTTTACAGTTTTTCACATTTGTACAACAAAGTTCACAACATACGCTTATTTACCACAATAGTCGCGGAGCAGGCCGGACCAATGACCGCTTTGACGCGGTGTCTGTAATACAGTTCGGAAAGATGTCCAATCACTGTCTCTTTCGGACAATATCCCGTATAGTTATGATAAACAACGTCGAAACGTATCCCGAAATCCAACTCTGCCCGACCGAATCCAAGTTCTAACGCTGGCCCGGTACGCCGCAAATCAAACGGTTCTGATGCTGACGTCATCAACAGAACGCCAATTTTTATCGTCGTCATGTTCGATGCTTGGCCGAGGACGTGACAGAATTCGAAAGCAGCGTTGATCAGACACACGTAAACTATTGTTGAAAACATTGTCTTGAATTTCTTACATAAACTGTCTTCCTCACAATAATAGTGGTACTTTCTTCACTCATAACATTTCTGTTTGCTATTTAAAACTGAAAAGAGAAAACAATGTTCATTTTAATTACAAAGCAGACAGTGCATTAAAAAGATCGGTTGTTAAATATTGCATTTTTTTTTAAATTATGAGTTTTATTCCGTATATAGTTTCTGTAGACAAACCTTGTCTTAAGTCTGCTGCAAAGTTTCCATGGTAGGCATCCACATAGACAACAATAATTATCTCCACTAATAAGTCGATAATTTCGTATGTTCGCTTACTATCTGTGACTAGGCTTAATGCGCGGTGTTAGTTCTATAATCCGATGATGTCACCATTTTCCAGGAATACTAACGGAACAATGTCTTCAAACTGTATATGACTTACATACACCTATGCTCATATTCTTATTTAACAGGCACACATTATTCGAAACAATAATGGTTCATTAAAGAAATGTAAAATGGAATAGAACCTTAATTAAAAGTAGTGGTTGTTAAGTTTTTTTTCTCTTACATGTAGTTCAATATGTTTGCAGTTAATATGCCATTATTACTGAATAGATGTACAATTAATCAAAAGTTAGATTTTAACCAATGACTATGGAATAAAACTACTGTTACGCCAAACACTAGAAGAAGAATATGAAGAAGAAGAAGAAGAAGAAGAAGAAGAAGAAGAAGAAGAAGAAGAAGAAGAAGAAGAAGAAGCAGAAGAAGAAGAAGAAGAAGAAGAAGAAGAAGAAGAAGAAGAAGAAGAAGAAGAAGAAGGAGGAGGAGGAGGAGGAGGAG
>Ga0224511_10002387_pt1 | contig 12613 bp, 3 predicted proteins | sample SF_May12_sed_USG_2_FD_169988 | JGI IMG/M metagenome (GOLD analysis project Ga0224511, IMG submission 169988) | Sediment microbial communities from San Francisco Bay, California, United States - SF_May12_sed_USGS_8_1 | ecosystem: Environmental > Aquatic > Marine > Sediment | place: USA... | reverse complement strand
TATTATATCATGTTATATTATATTATATTATATTACATCATGTTATATTATATTATATTATATTATATTATTTTATATTATATTATATTATATTATATTATATTATATTATATTATATTATATTATATTATATTATATTATATTATATTATATTATATTATATTATATTATATTAAAGACTACGATTGTAGTCACACAATGTACTATTGTGATATTGGGTGATCATGGCAGGAGGGCGCTGACTGTAAAATTAGGTAATGAGAAGTAACATTATAAGTCTCTACTGGATATATAGATCGATATAGTGCAATGGTCACAGTCTATAGCCTAATGAGCTATTTATATGCATTGGTTTCCTCATTTGGTCAAAATCAGCACAGGGTTTAGCATCTGATAGTCTGTACGACAATGAATATGCATGTCCACATACATGTATGCTTACACACACGTACACAGTGAATGTGAACCCATAAACCATAAATCAATGTTTATTAGATGGTGACTGGGATGGTTATAGGTTCCCATCACTCTGGGAGATGTTTTCTCCGCTGTAATATTGGCCGATTGATCATACATCACATTTAGTGACCGAAAGGAAGAATATAACAACCCTCCTTTAGCTGTAATTTATTGCTCAGCATTTAACCACCCTACCCTTGAATTTACTTAAAGTGGTACAGCCTGCAAGCAATTATGTGAGGAGAGTGCCTCTAAACCAGAATCCTGCTATATATGCACCTCTTTGGTGTCTAGAGTCAGTGGTATGCAGAAATTGGCCTTGACCCAGCATCATCACTAGGAAACTTTCTGCTTACACACAAATGCCCCATAGAGAAGAAGTATAGGGCTCCTTTTATAACGTCACGATTCAAATCAAACGATATGTGCCTTAATTAATAAATATTAGCTCTCACGAGCTATATTTTATTATTGCTCTCTCTACAATAAGGGGAACAATAGCAATAGCTTCCCTCGCCTCACCTGCCCTAGGCCAGTTTTGTGACTTGAACATATGGAGTTATCCTCTCTTTAGGGTAAATAGATTACCAATAATTACAGCTTAAAATGCTAATGCATTTTCACACAGATTTTTAGTCAGGGCGTAGCTGAGCAGTCTTTACTGAATGCTGGTACTTGGAATAGATAGAGTTATCACCCACTTTACACCTGAGAGTTGCTGATAGAGAACCAGAAGTTAGCGCATAGAAGTACCAATGGAGAGAAAGAAAGAGACCTTGCGCGCTTTGCATCTTCTGCATGAGTGAAATTTCTTATTAGCAATGTTTATACTCATGCTAATTGCTTAATTTGTCTGTTCTATTTCTGCTCTGATGTTTTACTTCATCTCTGACATGTTGCACCTGAGTTCTCAGATCGGTAACCCTGGTAAATCTGATATGACTGGAGATATCAAGGTGAATTAATCAAGCTTCTGTAATTAAACATTGCATACTACCTCCACATTACGACATAAACTATCTGTGCAGTATAATTATTGGATAAATTCGAGTTAGAGATAGGTGAAAACACGAATGACAGTGAATTTGCTTTGGATCCTCAGCTCTTTGCCATGTACCAGGGGGATGGCCCCATCTCACGCGGGTACAGTCTTTGTGTATACTACATGTATGTAACTTATATCCAACAATAAGAACATCAGCGGTTTGGTACAGTAAAAACAAGTTAAGTCCCACGCAGTAAAATAGAGCCATCAGCTTGATCACACACCCTATGAATCTCACCAACACTTCACGTACGCAATCATACCCTAAAGCTGAGCACCGAATGGCTATCTCAACTATAAACCGTGCAGATTTCTTTTTGCTATGCCAAACCAGGTTCACTCAGACAAATACCATGCAACAGATGGTCATCAGGGAGTGTATACAGATAGCTGGTCATGCTAAGCACATGTTGGCTTGATTGTCATTCGTGTTAAAACAATCTCAGCCTATGAAGCTTGCAGCTCAGGGATTTGAATTACCAAAACCCAGGCTCACCTCGTGATCAGCTTTATGAACAAGGCCAGGGAGGTTATTGTTATAACGTATTGACTAGAGGGGCATCCCTTTAATTTGTGGCAGCGTCTTCAGGTCTGTGACATCATGTTAGGCTAGGATAATTTTGTTGAACGCCGATGAGATTATTAAGGCAAACGCTTTATTTTCAAAATAGTCCAATGGATGTATAAATTTTATAGAATTATTCACTCTATCGAATGCAAATTTATATGAGCGAACAATTCCGTGTTTGTAATAATAAATTTACAGAGAAATCAGGAGCTCGGAATGATTGATTGATAAAAGAATTGTTTGTGTATACCCAGTTCTGTGTTTCATCTTTACTCCTCATTCATGACGTAGTGGAATGAATGCAGACATTATTGAAGTGAAGCAATTATTTAACTAAGGAGCATCTATTACTCGAAGTATAATTATCACACTCTTACATGATGGTGACATTCCTTACTCTCTGTCCCTATACACTCCGACAATAACATGACACTGAACATGAATTCGATCAGCTCATGGTATTGCTGTCTTCTGAAGTGAGTGGACCGTTATGGTATAAAGAATGATCTGAACTTCCATCTACCTGCTAGCTTAGAGTACTTCAGGTTCTAGGGAAAATTCCAGGGTAGAATGCATGCCCTGATCATTTCTTAAACCATAACGGTCCACTCACTTCAGAAGACAGCAATACCATGAGCTGACCGAATTCATTTTCAGATCTAGGTCTCAAGGACAAACTAATTCATCACATCTTTTTAAGTCTTTGAATTGAGAGATTAGTCCTTATTAATAATTTTATGGAAAATAATTTTCTGTTGTTAATTCACAGCAGAGTTAGGCATTAATAGGTGTACTTATATGACTAATCTTTATTGATAATACCTAATGAGGTAGGTTAGTTAGCAAGCATCTAGGTATGGTACCCATCAGTTACTACTTCCATATGTTATAACAATTAAACTCAATTTAACTTCTTCTCTAATCGCATGTACGTGTACATGTATTTACGTCTATAAATAATAGCAGTACAAAAATAGCCTGCTGCAATGGTGTTATAGTATTAGACTAGCTTTAAGATCCGTATACAGGCATTTACTGGCATAATACCAAGATTTAATAAGCCGGCGTATTTAGACATGATGCTATTATATGCACGAGTCTATGTCTAACCTAGATATAAATCGCCTGCAGGTGTGGTAAGTAACAGTCCATCGAGATAAAACGGGACATAAAAAGCCTGTTTGGACATGTTGATGCACACACCGTTGGACTGACTGATTGCACACAAGAAGAGTGCCAGGTACGTTGGAGTACTATGTTTGGTTTGTTGGTTTATCTGCATGGTTTGGCGAATATCTTGTTCTATAGTTTTGTTTTCCTTTGGCCATAGTATGTTTGTCAGAGGTGAGTGTTTAGCACGGAGCACCAACAATTGATCAGTCTCAATGCTTCATCTCATAGTGAGATTGTTTTTTTGAGATAAGATTAATGTAAGGAGCTCATATTCAGAACAGAAGCCCGTCATGACCGGGGTTCGAACCCAGATCTTTGCGCTAGTGAGCCCAACACCCTGTCATTAAGTTATCTCGCTATGCTATTTTTTAGTTTAATTTGACCACTAATTAATTATAATTTTTTTTTACACGAATGCTGATGTTGTCCCAGGTTTTTATATTATAGCGTTTCCTTCTTTCTCGAGTGTGGTTGACAAATTATTATACTTTGAACTATTATATTTGGAGTTGTCACTCTCTGCCACCACACTATAATTATTGGGATTATTATAATACTCAGTGTCACTGTAGGGTTGTTTCCAGTTTCTTTCAGTTTGTTTACTAATCCTAATGCTTTGTTATAGCTGAAAGCAGGCAACATTAGCGCGATCACCCAATATACCATGACGGTTGCACAATGAAATAACTTTAGCCTAACTCTACATGACGTCAATGAAACCTGTACAAAATAAATGATACAATTCCATAAATACTAGGTATAAACCAGGTTCTTGGAGAAGGTTAAGGCGAGTCACTCGATGATTTGATCCATAGGTAGAATACTAGAATACTACAAACTAAAACAGCTCATAATGGGGCCTTAGATTTATAGGAATGGACTGCGGCTTGACTCATCACTGGGGGTTATGAATAGAAATGTGATATGGCATCTGTGGAATTGTGTTTTTTCGTGTTTCATTCCGCTCATGAAGTTTGTCATAGGCCAAACATAGATATCTCTCTTGGTGGCCAATGTCTTTCTTTCAGTCATACTCTCTCCACTCCTTGCTGTTGTCAATTCATTTTGCATCTCATTATTATAGGACCAGACTAGGGGCCTCACCAGTTTTACCCACGCAATGACATTCTCAGGTGATTGCACCTCATTTACCTCCGCCGTAACTATCTTTAATTCGGCTATAGTAAACAGCGGGTTGCCATTATCTGGTTGGCCTATAGACAGTTTCTGAAATGTGTTATCACTCTGTATAATATAAGCTTATACCTCATGATGAGATTTTTTTGTTTGAGCTAGAATTAATGTGAGAACCTCACACTCATAACCAAACCCCGCCATGATTGGGATTCACATGGTCGCAAGACCAGCGTTTAGCCCAATGACATAATTATATGATATTGCTCTACCATTATCTCGATCTATGATTCATATGCAGACATTATAGGATTCACACCGGAGTGGAGTGAGGGAAAGCTAACGTCAACATGGAAAAGATATTTGTGGTACTCTCTGTTCACTAATCTTCGTCCATATTTTTTACCCCCTTGAAGGTCATTTGCAAAGACTGCTCTTTGTTGCAGATACCAAAAGAAGAGAACTACTCAGCCTGACTAACTGGTAACGCAACTTACACCATAAGGTAAGTGTCCTTGTGCAGGTCAGTAACCAGTAACCATCAATATTCTAGGGACAGTGTGATAGCTCAGTGGCTTGAGTGCTTGCATGTCTCCTGATAGATTCAAGGTTCGAGATACTGACCATGGCCCCAATGTTTCCAGGAACTCCCTACTGTTCTAAAACAAACTGCAAGGTTATTGGAAGACTGCTTAATAGGGCGCCTGAGCGGCCACTAAGAGCAATAAAAAATCATAAATCAGAATTCCAGTCAGTCAATATCAGGATAGAGTGTGTTTATGACAACATAAAACGACATTGAACTTAATCGGAGGCAGAAAAGTGAAACAGAAGATTTAAATCTTTTGTTCCATCGCTCCATCAAAGGGTGAACAACTCCTCCATTGATTAATTCCATGTATTAGCCAGGTGACTCGACTCATCGGTGTGTGGCGGGTGGTGGGGCGAGCGAAACAGTAGTGCTGCACCATCGCCACATGTTGAAGAGACTCGTCAGGTCACGTGGCTACTATATACCACACACTCTCATTACTACACGGTAGGCATTCAATGTTGGAATTTATAGCTTGCTTTTTAAGGTAGATTTCTTCGGTAGAGCCACTCTATGAATGGGCCACTTTATTACCATAAATCTTTGAGAGTAAAGTGGTTACTAAGCTGAGGTTTGGCCCAGGGAGCCTGTTGGGCGACACTTCAAGCTCAGATCTTCAAGATGAGCTGCTTACATAATTCTTGTCAGTTTTTATAGTTTCAACCTAGGGAGGCCCTTCAGATGCCAAACCATGGAAAAATAAAAAAAGCACTTTTTCTAAGCCTTCATTCATGTTTTAATTTAGTTTTTGAATATAAACAATCTCATAGTTATATTGATTAATAGCTTTCTATGCGAGTAAAGAGTTATATTCTCCAATATTGACCATGCAGCATGTGATGGCGTGATTTTAGCTAATTTCTTTCCAATTATTAAGCCTTTGTAAAAAAGATCAGATCAATTGAGCCAGTTTTGTCTTCCAAAAAGCTAGTTATTAACGTTGTTAAGTGAGATTGTTCTTGATTTTAGAGATCGTACTAATTATTATAGTAGTGTAACATTAGTCTCCGAGGAATAGAGTGACATGAAAATTACCCCTCTAGATGCCCATGCTGTGATGGTCTCGTAATGCTAGATGTAAGCATGTTGCTCATGCTGTTGTTTGAAGGGCAGATAATTCACAGGATTATCGTGTATGCTATAAGATAAAGTTAGTATTACTTCAATTTAACAAAGAGCCAGCGCATGCAATTCGTAAATTACTTATAGAGAAAGTATTCTGTCACTTTCATTAAAATACTTCTGAACTACATGTATTATTATTATTATTTTATATTCTATTCCATTGTGTCCTGGTTAACAGAGAGACTTGCATCAGGAGTTTGACACCCTTCCTGTCACCATCTGTGACCTTTCTGGGATCCGACCCGACCCGACAGCACCCAGTACACAGGTAATAGACTTTAGCAGCTAGGCTATGACCATTTCCCCAACAAATCTTATTTATGAATACATACTAATAACGAATTACAGCCAATACATATCTCATAAAGTGAAGATGGCTCGGTGATCCATGTCGGTGTCATCTCCCTCAAGTAACCTGGATTTGTTACTGATTCACCAATGACCTTGACATCACTAAAAAGCACGCAAGGATGGCCTTATGGTTACAAACAGACAGCTGAAAATACTCAGGTGATGGAAGCGGCGACCAGTATATAGCAGAATCAATCTGCACTCTCCAGGGTGATTTAAATAACCCAGAGTCTGTTCAGGTGCTTTTCTGTGAGAGGTAAGCAATTACGGCCCACAGAAATGATGTCGCTTGTGGAAAAACAACAGTGTTTTGATCTGGGTGTATACATTCCATAATTCATATAATGAAGCAAAATGTGAAAGAAATGTATGAGATCTGCCATGCACAGAATAGGTTTTAGAAATTCCTCAGTTTTGGGAGACAGTGGTAAAAGTTATATATAGGAAGCTACATACTAGATCTTGGCATGGCTGACATAGAGAAAGTTGACTATACACAGGAGACCAACTCCACTGGATACCCATTGAGTCAGTCTGATGTATTGCGTTACAAGACTGAACAGGTATCCTTGAAATTTTACTCAGTCAGCTTTAGCTATTTTAGTTGCTCAGCGAGATAGATAAAACAATTGCAGAAATAATTTCTAAAAATTGATTCATAAACCGGTGATTTGGTATACCAAACCAAACTTACTAAGCCATAAATATGCAATTAAATATGGAATTAGGGAATACACTACATGGTCCCGGTTCAGACAAACTCTTCATCAGTACAGTCAGCCTATCCATAGTGAACTCAGTACCTAGTGTGTGAGTAGAATAATTATTATTCATGGAATACGCTGGTTGAGCTTTTACTAGAGGAATGACTGTAGTTAATTTGAGTGGATTGATAACGCAGGGCTAATCTCTGGCGTTTGTGCATGGCAGAGTTAATGATTACTACGGAATAGTGAAAGCTCGAAGCAAATATGAGACCTGATTAATATGTCAGTGTATATACTACCAGCCTTAGGGAACGGAGGACAGCCATATTGGTAAAAACTGTCTGGATATTACGTATAGCTGATACTATAGTTTATCTCTCACTTAATTGCCTCATCTCAACTAGTAACATGTGGTAAGAAAGGTGTAGTCTGTAATGCCGATATTATTTAACGCATTATAATTTATTATTATCTATTATCCTCTAAAGGTACTATATGATGGATCGCTTACATTATACATGTACATATAACTGTTTTGTCATTATGTGAAAGCGATACTGTGATACAACTGACCCCACATAGAAGCAAGGCTCTTCACACTAAAGAACTTTATCATTAACCGTGAACCCGAAACTATCGGGAGGGGGGTGGGCGGAGAGTTTTATAAAGACGTCTACTACACCCATCAACTACACTTCATTTGTAGTATTATGAGTCAGTTAGTGACTTAGTAACTTTACCATCACAGGGTAGCAAGATGACTGAAAGAAAATCCAGAGAACTTCAATTTAACTTCTTTTGTATCAGATTCATCACCATGAGGTTTGACCTTGTCAGATTCGGAATGACCTTCAGACTTATAAATTGGTTTGGCATGCTTCCATTCCATTTAACAACAGATGCTGTTTGGTTTTACTAATTATCACTGACCTATCAATTGGACTAGCTATTGATAGGTTATGTAATAATACTAGACCATCAGTTGAGCGAATTAATGTACTTGAATAGGCAGGCGAACTACCCTAAGTGTATACATGTAGTGATCACACGATCTTACAAGGTTCTCTCAATTCACTCGCAGACTAAACTGCTCTCCTCGGCCAGACTCAATTGATAAGTTTCATTTTAATCAGCTCGGTTCAGAGTATGAAAACTTTCAGGTAAATTGTGTTCTTTAAATTGAGGAGGGTACATCGGAACACCAATAAACATGTCTTAGATAATCTAAAATTTCAATTGTATCATGCTTTTTAAATTAATGGTTACTGTCTTTATTTATTAACTTCTTAACTCCATTTGTCAGTTCGTTCCCCGTATAGGTAGTACACTGTTTCTCATACACTCACTCACCATAACACTCCCTATGCTTGCTCTAGTATTTATTCATCTAATAACCTTAGTGTTAGCCAGGAGTGGGGTACGGCCTGGAATGTTAGACCAGAGGTCCTTTTAGCCCGGGAACTCTGTACCTCAACTACACCAACTCTTCCAATGTTGTCCGAGCTATTTTTTGCTAGGAGGGTGAGGGTGCAAATCAACCCGTTGATATACGAGTCTCAGGCACAGATAAGGAAACTAAGACACTTGTTTTGTTGGTGAGAAACCTAAAATACAAATTTGCACAGCATTTGCAAGATGGAGAGAGAAAGAGCTGAATTAAAACTTTTGCCAACTCATCTTGCTCTGGAAGATGATACTAAAAGATTAAAATATGGACTGTATGTATCAATGAGCGCCCATGGTTAAAACAGCCATGGAATGACATCTAGACCTCAGTACGTGTAATACTCAGCAATTTTACTATACTATAGTTTCCTATCGACTGATGACGCTAGTCATTTTATTTAACTAGACCCTTCAGGTGACTTTTAGAATACATGGTCTTATTCATATCGGGCGTGCTGTTGACATCTGACTAGATAATACAGAATAATGGTTTCTCACAGACACCATGTTTCATTGACCCTAATTTCAGTAATTTTCCACGCGTTTAGAATAGAATTCCGATGACGCAATTAGTCTGAAGAAGAACAAGATTTGTTAAAAAGTTAACTACCTTTCTTCACGACCTCATTCAGTCTAGTTGGGACAAATAGGTAGACCAATAAGTAGACCTACTTCGACTGAGTAACTGAGTAGTTCACTCGGCGTATGTACACTATCTCGTGAATCTGAGACCAGGCCGCTTTTCGTGATTCAATACATGCGCCTAGGATGAGTAATTAAGTTGAAGTTAATATAGTCGTTATCTGGGGTGGGATCTGATCTAACCCAGTGTATTGGTCAAGGAGCTCTGGCGTGACGTATTCCATAAAATGACATCACATAAACAGGCCCGCCAGCTCTCTCGTGATCATACTATTACTGTAATTGATGACTTTGCTGGAGCATTAAGTTGCTAGTATTGAACTGCACAGTCTTTAAGGGCCACACCGAGTTCATGAACCTGCAAAACCATTGATTTAAAGAGATTTTCATCCATGATCTGTAAGGTCAACCAACCATTAATTGATTTCAATATCTGTCTCCAATGCCTTGGTTGAGCTTTCCGAGTGGAGTTCCTAAAGCTGATTGACTTTATGCAAGCAGCATCTTAGGAACTGCTATCATGAGTAATCAATTTTCATGAATTCATGTTATTTTCATTTTAAATGAAGACGCTGTTACATGTAACCGGCAAGCAAATCGAAACTTTCTATACATGCTCACCCAAAAAATTCGTTGTTCCAAAACAACAGTTCAAGCTGGTTACATCGCTTTTATGTACTATGTCAAATGACTAGTTGTTACAGTTAAGTGATCTAAATTTGTGCATGTCAGAAAAACCTCTATGGCTGTTTAACTTTGGAGTAACTTCTTGCGAATTGATTGCGAATCTTCAGATTGCGAATCTGAAAAATGTACCACCCTGGTGTATAAAGATATACGTTAGTCTTAACAACAGTCTGCTCAGAATGCAGCGAGGCTTTGGTATACATATGTACGTATCAGTAAAGATGATACAGGCATCTACATATCTTGTCACCGTGAATCTTCAAAATATCACCTTGCGTGTAAAGAAATGCACACGACAAAACAGGCTGTTCAGAATGCAATGAGGTTTAATACGTGTACCTTCATGCCCGCAGTTTGGAATTGGCTTATGTAAACTGGAACTCATTGGGTGACAGTTATGATGTCATCCCCATATCCCGATAGCTGATTTTAGTTCAATGGTTTGAACACCACACTCATGATCATAAGATTATGGGATCAGGACCTGGTCACCTGGGCGACCTCGGTGAGGGTGAACGCCTGACACAATTCCCAGCTCCTATCACTCTAGAACAAGCCTCGGGCATGCGACTCTGCTGGTAAATGATGGCCAAATGCCAGCAAGGAAAATTTTAATCAAAAATATAACCCACACTGACTGTCCATTGCCTCATTACCCCCCAGAGAGAGACAAGCTGGGGCGGGATGTTGGTTAGAATATATTGTCTATAGATAGATCGCTATCCGCTCTAGTGACACCTGACAGTTCATGCATAGATCATTATGTAAGTATGCGCGCCATATATTTTCCCTGGAGTGAGCTATCTAGTCTTACACGTCTGAACTCTTTCTCACTCATCAGTAACTTACATTCCAACAGCCAGTTATATGGCAGGTGGCTGCGAGATTGTGTTAATGTTTTTGTTTGTGAATCAGGTGGACCTGGCCCTGGGATTACCATTGCAGTGTCATTGTGAAAGATAGGCTAAAGGTCTACCCAATGCATAACTTCGATATCATGTTAGATGAATTGAAGTTAATCAAAGAGTGACCTGCTAATTCCTGATTTTTTAATTCTAACATAGGTGTTGGCAACCACCTTGTGTTGGGACCATTGGGTGATATCGCAAAAAATAAGATCACATTTTTACATAGATAGCAGCATCATAAGCCAATTTCTCCTTTGTTACTTGCTACTGGTGGGCTTAGATATAGAATCGGACCGAAAGCTCCAATTTTAGGTTTGAGTGTGCACTAAACTGGCCCATGCATGGTGTGCATGATAGAGAAGGCTTTCAACCGGAAAAAAATCAAATTATCTCCACCTGGTTTTATAGTCGCCTGTGACAGGGGAAACATAGTGAACTTCACCGTTGTATCGAAAGCTTTCACAGCAAATTAAGAAATTCTCCTTATGTCATTCATGTTGAGTAAATCTATTTCTTAATTAAGTTAGTTTGCTTAGTGGATGGAAACAAATGATTATTACTGCAGTTCAACGATCAGGGATAGAGCAGAGGTTACTAGTAACTAAAAGATCGAAGCTATGAAGCTACATCCCACTTGGTGTGGGCACTCTATATGATAGCAAAAGCTAGCTTAGCTACATAATAGTAAGAATCTCTATGGAGTTTTAATATTGGAACCATAAAACTCAGTATAAATTTCATCTTAATTCATTTTTAATAAATCTTGCTATAATCAAACATTTAATGTACAACATACCTAATACTTGAATATTGTAATTTACATTAAAAAATATTTAGGGAGTCATATTGAGGCTGCATGTTTGACTTGAGGGGCCATCGAATAAAGAATCGCTTTTGAATTAAACTCTCACACTGTTTCTCCACAAACGACACAGTCATAGAATCTGCTTGTGAACTGAAAAGTTACCTAAAAGGGTTGTCAGGGTATGACGCCACTGCAATGCACTCTGAGAAAGTATTGCTTCTGGGCAATGAGATATGTGAATCAGAAAAGGTTAGTGAACGGATTGGACTCTATTGTGATATTTGCTGAATGGTTTTTGTACGCCGGAAGGCAAAATCTTACAAACCTATCACATCCATTGTACGCCACGCTAAGGTTTGATTAGCTATTTTTAAGTACGTTGAATCCCCCGGCCAGTAGGCCTATTCGCGTGATTTCGATCAGACGCAGACAAAACTTTCAGACGCGATCACGCGAACAGATAGGAGCAGTTAAAAAACGCAAGAGTTTCGGGTGCCGTTTCGGTCGCTACTGAGTTGTCCTCTCTCAACATCTTGCTAAGTGTCTAAGGACAAACAAAGTTCTGCAGTTGGTTTTACAACAACAAAGTGACCCGTAAAGCGACCATAAAATATGTTACAAGCGACCGATAGTTGGCCTTGACATTTTGATAACCTTGACATTGTATAAACTAGCATGCCTAGTTTCAGGCGCAGAGTTCTGTTCGCGTGATCGAATTCACTTTCAGATGCAACCGAGGTTTGTAAAGACGCGCATTTCAGTCACATTTTGGAGCATTGGAACTCAGAATGCATCTGAAACCCGGTTTCAGATGCCAAAACTGGATCACGCAAATGTACCTAATATGAGTTTCAGAGTTTCTCTTGATTGCACAAATGAAACAGAACATAAAAGAAAAAACTTTTTATATGCAGTGGGTTTTATTATCCTCTCTCCTGCCCCGCCAAAGTTTTATCTAAGGAGTTCAGGCA
>Ga0224511_10002386_pt1 | contig 12614 bp, 7 predicted proteins | sample SF_May12_sed_USG_2_FD_169988 | JGI IMG/M metagenome (GOLD analysis project Ga0224511, IMG submission 169988) | Sediment microbial communities from San Francisco Bay, California, United States - SF_May12_sed_USGS_8_1 | ecosystem: Environmental > Aquatic > Marine > Sediment | place: USA... | reverse complement strand
AGCGTCAGCTTTTGTAGTTTTACTCTCTTGTCGTCCATCAACTCCGGAAGTTCTTGACCTAGTTATATTGGGTGTGCACTACTCAGATGTTGGTGCTAATTAGAAATAATCATTTTATTTATTATTGGACAATGCAAAAGATTATATTCCGAATAAAGCGGTATTATTTTCATAATTACTAATCTACCTTTGTAACGAGCAGCATAAGTCTCAAGATTTCATTCTGGGAGAAATGGCAGGTGTGTAAATGTGCATAAGTCCATGCATTGAATTCAATCAGTTTGGAGAAAGAAAACCAGTGAACAATCCGGTATGCTATAGATAGAAAAGGTGAACATGTATATTAGCTGTCCGATCTAGTTTATACTGAAGTGTCCAGCACATAGGTTTCACTCATTTGCTAGGGTTATGCGAGAACCTTCATGGAATTTGTTGGCGAGAAAAGTCTGTATGAAGTCACGGCAATTGATGGTAGATCGAAGATCGACACAACTCGAAAATTTGAGGAGTCCTCTCGGATATTCGAGAAATCTCGAAACAACCGCCAAAAATTAGCATGGTTTTTTTATTAGGGTAACCCACTGTGAAATTTTCTGTCTGAAAAAGTCATCTGAGGTGAATGTTGAATGAATATCTTGGTTTAATTTAAGGTCGATTTTCCTTCGTCGTCACTGCACGGATAGTCATTGAAGGATTTTCTACGAATGTTTTTGAGAGCTTTGTTCCCTAATTCACGCGCCGTTATTGTCTGTGTCCGCTGACTCGACGCTGTCTCGCTGATGCTTCCCAGATGTAGTGTAAAGTTAATAAACAGTCTGCTGGTTACAGGTGAGGAATTACTCCCATGATGTCAACTTCATTCAGCTTCATTGTAGAAGCAACTGTTTTAAACATCACTTCGGTACCCAGCAGGCCCAAATGTGTACTGTAGATAGCATTACGCCATTTCACTGCTTCAAAATGGTGTGGGCATTCTGTGCAGTGCAACATCACTCCTTCTTCCTGCCAATATGAACCCCAAATAAGGTGGTAGCCACACAAACTCGAGTGCCTAGATTGTCTGCCAGCAGCGGCTATTCAATGGACATTTTTGCTGACAGAAAATCCGGGATGGGGAGTTTTGCGATATTGCGAAAGCCACTTTGCAGCGCGACCATGAAATAACCTAAAGATCTATAACCTACCTGATCTGGTGGATCGGAATTTTCGTACTCGCGATTAAATGAGATACCACCAACATAGACAATAAAGTCCTTGAACTTGCTCCTATCCGTAAACTGTATTTTCACTCCTGAAAATAATATTACTTGACCTTCAGTGACGTTGTGGCTAGGTAAAAATGGCCTGTATGCCATTGTATACATGCAGTGATTTTAGTTATGGAGTAATGGAGAAAATCACATATAGCCTCATAATATAGTACATGTGCTCCTTATTATATGGATTGCCGCTGTGCATAGGCAATTGTCTTCTGGGTGATGGGAGACTTTGTTGTGAGACTGGTTTTTTTCACCAGCATTGATATGAAAATGCGAATAGTGTATCACATGACACGCCAGGGTCGTCGGGGAAATCTGGTTCAGGTAATAAACCATTGCTACATTGGTCTCATTATGTCAACTATAAGATAAGCTCATTTCCCTTCTGATCAAAGAGTGAATGACTCCGCATGAAATACTACAAGGAGTGACAATGGGTTAGTGGTAAGATTGAGCACACCGTATGCAGCGAGTAATGGGTTCATATAGCAGAATAGTCAATGGTGTGATAGGACAGACAGCCAGCCTTTAAAGCCCCTGAGCCCCCACCAGAGACACAGAAACAGAGATGTGACATTAATGCAGATCGCGATATCACCTTCATGAGATTTGCTGGTGATTACAAAATCGAGGCTCCCATTGTATCACATACAAAATAGCCGTTTTCAACCAAGTGTTTTAAAGGAAATACTGGGCCAATCATGTCAAACATAGTATCATAGGAAAACTCCAACCCTACTCTAGAAAAGCTTATCCTAAGACAAAAATTTCTTATGGAAAGGCTGTCCCAAAATCAATGTTGATGATAGATTTTGTTTGATATGTCTGCGTGCTGACCGCGGAGGTTCCCAAATGAAAAGGTTGCATATGCAAAGAATTGTGGCTTGTAAGTTGTAACACCATAGTTACAATTAAGCTAGTAATCTCATCTAGACATCTACAGAGATCTAGACATTTGTACAGATCTATAATCTATACTCTACATTATTACTGGTAAAATGGTAAGTAACTGTTACTGTATAGGCACAGAGACCACAATGTGGATTATCTTCTCTATATGATTATATATGATCTCAGTATCCACACAGTGCCCTACTTAATAAGACTCTCTGAACAAGCAATCACTAATATTTAAATTTCCTGGGTCGGGTTTTATAGAGCAGACTTTAAGCTTTTAGATGATACTCTGTTTGATATGATTAACCTAGTATTTGTGTTAAAAAGCTTGGTTGATAACAAGGCTATTATACATTATATTATGCTATGATACAATAAATTCAGGTCGAGGGATAGCATTCACCATGAATCCAGAGCCCATGATTCGATTCCCAGTTCGGATAGTGACATCAAGGTTATGTCACTGTTTAGTCTTTCACAACACGGGCGTCAGTTTTGGGTTCTGGCGCCGGCGTTACAGAAAGGAGGCCCAACTTTACCCATTCTATGAGACGTGCATGCGGGTGGTGGCAAAAAGTCCCCTAATGATGCGCCCTGAGTAAAAGACTCAGGAGGCCAATTTCTGCACCACTCCTGCTGACACTCATCAGGATACGAGAGAAGAACTTGTTGGTTGAATATCTTAGTGTGACCATGCTCATGGTGACCGAGTAGCTTGCTGATTATGGGTATTATTCGTCTAATCACTAGGTCACGTGACCTCATTACCTCCATAATGAATTTATGTAGCAAATCATAGACCTATTTCACGTACTGAATATGACAAAAGGCGTTGGTTGTTGCCAGGTTATCTTAAAAAAGAGATCAGCACTGGATTGTTCAAATCCTGTTGTAGAGTCTCCATCCAAGGCAAGCCTGAGCTGATCTGATACTATTCTTCCATGTGTTTCCAATCCAGTGCCTTAAAGAGATTGCATGGATATACTTGTAAGCGAGGATTTATCGAGGCTTTTGGCATGGGCAAGAAGTGGCCATTTTTATGCACTGACAGCTTACAGGACGGACAACAATTATTAACCAGTTATGAGGTTTTATAAGGGCACTTGGGTTGTGTTTTTGAATCTGAAATAATGGCTAGGCCTCAGTGGGCAGCGCAGGAATGACAGGCTACGGAGTATCAGAAGAGCCACTGCATGGCGGCTCATCGGACAGCTGTGTAGCTCAGTCATTAAAAGCGCTGGGCTTGTAACCGCGAACACTGTTGTTAGTATAAGCACTTCACATTTATCCTAGCCCTTTCGCTCCAACAAGCCTCAGGCTTGGAAGGTCTGTTACATAGGATCGCCAAGTAAAAAAACTGTTATGGAAAATTGTTGGTACGAATGGGTAAAGCCCAGGTGTTTCAAGGTATTCCATGGAGCTTCGATCAGAATGGTTCGAAATTAACTGGTGTTTTGAGTAATCAAAAGCACAAAACCATGCAACCAATATAGAGGGGCTTTTAACAATCTTCAAAATAATCAAATTACAATGATGAAACGCATGGAAATGGTGCCGAGTTAGCGCATCTAATTTTATTCAATAGTGTTAAAATAGTACAGCTAATAAATTAAATGTGATGCGCTACTTTCGTAGTCAGTTCTGTGTTGTATCATTTGAATTTGAATAAACTTATTTGATAATCCATAAAGTGTTCAAAGGTTGCCTTTTTTACATGTCACTCGCGATGAAATTCAGCTACTCTTAACGAACAGGGAGAGGTGGATCTGCCACAATCAAGGAGTGATCGTGACCCTTATAACCACTGGTTGGGACCTCCATTATTTTTACAATGATGTTCCGAAGTCACTCTAGCAATTTAGAGTGAGAGGCTTGCTAAAGGCTCATACCAGAAAAGCACACCTCCGGCTGTGAGATCTGCAGTCCCTAGATTGCAGATCCAAGCTTTTATCAATGACATAAAGGTTTATGTCACTGCCTTTAGGAATTGAACTATATCCTGGCCCCGGATAGGGCACACAGATAAAGTATTCTGTGAGGCCCATCACAGTGTGACAACAGCAGCGAGCTAGAGGTTTGCCTTAGCGACCATGTGCCAATCACTAACACAATTTGATAACAGTTTTTGGTCAATCAATATCAACATCACCAGCGAAAGAAATGTATAAATATACTGATAAAAGATTAATGGGTAACTAAGTTTTCCAATTTGTATGTTGTTTTCTCAGGCCATTTAAAATATTGATTTTTAATCGTTGTTAAACCGCGTAAGTGATGTATAATGGAGAGGTGGTTTTTTGCCGACTCGTACCACACGGTAGAGTGCGGAGTGAAAAGCTTTGTTTTTGTTTATGCAGTAAAACCGAAGCAGAACCCATTAGCTAATTCTCGATGTACTGTCAACTGGACTCTGTTATACATGCATTTTTGCTAGCTTTTGTTTTTTTTCATTATTTCAAATTTTATTCGGACACTTGGCCACCCTATTTATAATAGTCCTCCTAAGCCTGAGGCTTGTCGGAGCGGTGGGAGCTGGGACCTCCTAAGCCTGAGGCTTGCCGGAGCGGTGGGAGCTAGGATGAATAACGGTGGCCCTCCGTGACTGGATTTGAATCCAGGTTCTCACCACAGGTCTAGTTAACCACTGAGCTATCTACTATTCCACAGTTTGATTGGATAGAATTTCTTATTTTTATGGCTCTTACTGCAAAAAAATACCCATGGTCTTATTCAAATCAAATCAAATCAAATCAGTATTCTGTCTGGACACTATCTGATGAGGGCATGCCATCTAAGGAATTTTCTGTTCTGGAAAAGTTAAGGTGTAATTCTTTCAATCGAGAGTATGAAGTAAACTCACTGAAGTTGCGGATGTTTTTCCCCCCAGTTGCATAGATGAGATCAGGTCGGATGTAGATGACTGTCCCTGGTGGTATCCCGGTTGTTTGGACTAGAAGGTGATCGCGGAAATGGCCGCAGAGTCTCGTAATGTTGTTATACTCTATCCCCTGTAAAAGTACAAATCAGGGCGACATGCCAGACAGAAATTAGTTTTTATCCATTAGGGTACTTAATTGGCTTTCCTTATGTAAGCGGATAGAAGAAGGTGTATCGCCACATCTTCGCCATGTGTGGTCAATGGGTTTGTGGTGGCTTGCTGACATCGATCCCCAGCCCTAGGGCTAATCTGAAATGGCTAAAAAGGGATCGATAGCCTATGGGCCTAAATCCATATACCCACTGTATAAGTTGTCAGCCCATCCAGCATTAACCCAGCTGACTACTGCGATTGCATGCCCTGCCTTGCCCATGCAGCATCATGCAGTATGTATTTTATATTTGTTGCGCATAATTATCTGGTATAAATATGTATTGTTTTATTTGTCACATTGTCTTGGGATCAACCATTATGCTTTGATATTTTCTTCCCATGAGATTTGATACAATTTATATAATTTAAATGACATATTAGAGTGACATCAGTGACATCAGTGACATCAGTGACATCTGTGACATCAGTGACATCAGTGACATCAGTGACATCAGTGACATCAGTGACATCAGTGACATCAGTGACGTCAGTGACATCAGTGACATCAGTGACATCAGTGACATCAGTGACATCAGTGACATCTGTCACTGGTTGAAATAGTTTCCGTGGCTCATGGTATATTATCTGAATTACAGTAGACCCAGAGCAATCTCTCTAGCTAAATATATACGTACAGCTGGATTTGCAATCTATAGAACACAAGTTCGGGCTTCGATCACTGCCGACTGGGTGTTTTTCTGATATGGGCCTTTAACAAGCCTCTCACTCCAAATTGCTAGCTGCTAGCGTGGCTTCGGAACACCACGGTAAACATAAAGAATTACGGTTCTAACCAGTGGATAATTAGGATCAGGATCACTCCCTTTCTGTTAAGAGTGGCAGAGTTTTGGCGGGTGACGTGTAAACAAATGGCTTATCTTGACTGACCCCCAACCTCCCAGGACCGTCCGTTCAGTCTTGTAGCTCACATTTCACACTGAATCAACGGATTTTCTGGTAGAGTGGAGCCGACCCTGGGCATGGCAGGCTTCCACTTCCAAACCCGGCCAGGCAACAACTTCATTATTTGCGGTCTTTGTCGCACTGCGATCGACAGCGAAGTACTATTACTAACTATTAGGTGGCTAGAGCGATTGGCTTTATATGAAAAAGCCTGAATTCAAGGTTTGTCCATGCCGGGCTTCTCCTGTGAAATTAATGAGCACCTTACAGAATCCCCAACTCCTGTCGGACCAGAACAATTAACCCTTTGCACTTATAATACGTCTGCCGTCTTACCTGGCATGAGGTTGCCATGCAGTAAGATAAGCAAACACCAAGCGACACTCCAGTTTTGTTTGAGGTTATTAGGAGAGGCCTCTCTGTGGTCAATCTAATCATATAATCGCCTAAAAAAAGGTAAAGGTTGCCCAATAGCTAATGGCCGCCAGGGAAGTAGTTGCCATGCTAGAGAGTCGACTTGTACCGGCAACCATGTAACTGCGATGGATCGCCACTCCTTATACTCCTCAGCCCTTCCATCTTCCCTATAGCGCTGAGGAGAGTTCGGTACCCTTTACTGCAGGGTTAACAGAAAGAGCTTTTTAAATTCCGGCACAAGCTGTGTTTGAACTCGAGACCTTCAGCTGCAGCGGTGAGCCTTCTAACCACTCAATCGCAGCACATACCACCTAAACATACCAAATAAATAAGCATACACAGTCTAGGGTTCATTGAAATATAACTCACCAGTTCATAGGAAGCTTCAATAGAATCCATGTCTTTTTGGAATTATTCAATGTATGGGTAAACAAACAGAGATGTTCCATTCAAAAGGACTGCTAGTCTTGGTTCAGATCTTTGCAAGAGTGACTCTCTATAGCTCACTTGTTTAACAGCCCCAGTGACCAATCAAAGATTGTACTTCTGACCAATGCCACGCCCTTCCGACTTACCACACGGTGTGGAGTAAATCTGCGTAACACATAACGCGAGACAGAGAGTAAGTTTTATCAGCACCGAGGATAAACTGAAGCAGAGTCGGGGTACAAAAGAGAAGATGTGATCATTGCATGACATGGTAGCAAAGCAGCCACCAGGCAAATGACAGGTTAAACTTCAGCTCTCCATAAAATATTCAGTGATTTATGTTACCAAGGGACGAAGATTTTGTGAGCAATCACGTCAACCGTTTCCATACGGGTACATGACTTGATTGAGTTCGTATAAGCGGCAAACCAGACAGAATTGAATTAGTAAGGATAATTCATAGATAGAAAGTCACAGTTCAAGTGGAAAAAAATTTAGAGCAGGCCTTTTGAGCACATGTATTGTTTATTATTCTACTATAACCTTCTATATAGGAGTTATGGGAGAAGGAGCTAACGCTCACAGTGCCACCCCCATCATACTAGAGCTTGATTTCAGGAGGTTATTATGTTATTATCACCAGTCAGTCTCCTAGCCATGTCGAGCTATGCTTTGCACTAGACCGTTTCATCCCAACAATTCCATTTCATGTCAGTACTACACACGATGTGGCAGGTATTGAAGCGCCCAAATAGTTGCTGTAAATAATTGTTATATATAGTAATTGTTTGTGTATTTGATATCAATGGTTCAAAGATCTGACAAATGCTGAAGTGCCACGCCACCTGGTAAAAATCTCTCATTCAAGAGTTGTCAGACCTCTCCAATTTCCAGCAGTATAAAGCTAGCCGGATTTTCAATGATTCTTAGATGTTTCTATGTCACGTCTAAAACAGTTGCTTTTTAAAGGTGTGTTTATGGTAAGTTATTCCAATGAATTCATCATCACAAACTAAGCCATAATTGTTGACAAGATCGTAAGATGCGAAATCACGTATCTGCGCGATGTGTTTACGATTCCGGCTTTTTAGGCCGATTCTGCCCGCACCGAATGACACAAACCGGTTGGCGCACTCGGGCCGTCCGCATACCGGCCTAACTGTGAAGGTTTTTCTTTTTGTCCGCCAGCGTTTTCGGAATGAGTGGTTATGAAAAGCAAGATGACTTGGAATTTCCCTTCTGCCGAGATGTTAACCTTTACCAGCGCGACTTGAAGGTCGGACAGGGTACATTTGGCGAAGTTTTTAAGGCTAGATGTAAACAAACGGGGAAACTAGTCGCCCTGAAAAAGGTGCTCATGGAAAATGAACGAGAAGGATTTCCCATTACGGCGTTGAGGGAAATCAGGATTTTGCAGCTGCTCAGACATGACAACATTGTACGACTGATTGAAATCTGTAGGACTAAAGCTAACCAATACAACCGATATAAAAGTACTTTCTATCTCGTGTTCGAATTCTGTGATCATGACCTAGCCGGACTACTAAGTAACACTAGCGTCAAGTTCCAGCTTGCTGAAATCAAAGAGATAATGAAACAATTGTGCAATGGACTCTTCTTCATACACACGAATAAGATACTACATCGTGATATGAAAGCTGCAAACATACTCATCACGAAAAGAGGCGTGCTCAAATTAGCTGATTTTGGACTTTCTCGAGCCTTCAGCGTTCCAACATCAGAGCCCAATCGGTAAGTTAAGTAGTAGTACTAAGTAACTAACTGCTAAGTGCTAGTATCATACTACTTACTACTACCACTACCAGTAGTAGTAATAAAAGTAGTATTGCCAGCACTAGTAGTAGCCCGATCGGTAAGTCAAGTAGTAGTACTAGTAGCAGCAGCGGCTACAGTGTTTGAATAGAACTCTGGAAATTAGATGATAAGACTAAGAGTTATTCACTGATTTAAGAATTTAGTTTAGAATTTAGAAGAATTATGACAACCGCAGAAAACAAATCTTCTCATCCACTGGTAGTTACTCACCACAGTTTGGCGAGTAGGCCACCTCAGTGTATCCGCATCCCAGCACACTGAGTACTAGGGATCTGTTTTACTAATCAATCCTCAATGGATGTTAGCTTCCACTGCACCCTGTCAACTAGATGGCTTACATTTGAACATGCCCCGAGCTATACAATTTCATTTATAAGGTTTGTAGATTAAAATAGGTCCATTTGCGTGATCCGTTTTTTCGGTCGCGGAATCTGCTATTCAAGAGTGCGACCGAAAACCGCGATTTAAAAAAGCATCTCTCATTTTCGGTCGCGCTCTGCGACAAAAATCACGCGAACATAATTTCACGACTGAAAGTAGACGCTAGCGTGGTAGTTTAATCAAATGTCAAGGTTACCGCAAAGAGACTTGATTATCACGTTGAGATAATGAATCGCGAACAATGTGCTAACCTATTTCTATATTTTCATTGAAGATTTTCTCTATTCAGACTTGTGTAGCAATAGGTCTAGTATGCACCTGCAAGAGATTTTTCCAAGCCTCAGCGTGTAAGCCAAGAAATCAATGCAAACACCATTCTGCTCTGCATTCATTTCCTAGTGAGGCCAATTCTGTTGTGTCGACTGTCTGAAAAGTGCGTCGCCGAAGCTCTAAGTAAGCTTCCATTTGAGCTGGGTATTGGGCCCATCTGTTTATGGTGTGCTTCAGAATCTGAAAACAAGTGAAGACTTTTTTGGCTATGACATAACCCCTTTAAATTTTCCGGATGCGACCGTGCTGTTTGCGTGATCGCGACTAAAATTTCTTTGATTGCGACTGACCGAAATCACATGAATAGACCTTTTGCGTTTATAATGGGGCCAGTGTAATACTTGTTACCAACAGACCAACTCTAATTCCTGGATTAAACATTGGAAAACTCGTTATGATTGGACCGTCTCGACTCCTGACCATACCTAACCAAAAACCTGGCTCAGAGGTACTAGAATATAAGCACCCAAGTTTAAAGGTTTAAATCCGGTCATACCCGAGTCTATTGCTAGGGATGGTCAACCAAACGATCTGGGTATCGTGCCACGCAGTCAGTGACACTAATCTGCCCTCATTGACTATTCCCGGCAGGCATCCTCTCGATATCCGGTCCGAACAGAAGTAGAGTGGAGCAGAACATAAATTAAATTTTTCTCCATGAAGTCAATCGAATTTTATAAAACTAAAAGAGGCTCTGTGTCAAGATGGAAATAGATTCGCAAGAAGTTCCACTCACTCCCGTGTTGTCTTTGGCTACATGGCTGAAGGAAAGGATGGTAGAGTTGTCTAGTCTTGTTATTTACTGAATGAATAGATTGGGAGTTTGTGCTTAACTGACCGGTACCATTGAATATTATCTTTAATGCTTAGTCTTTAGTAGTACGCGTTGAGTTCAGGACCAGGTTTGTTGGATGGGAGTTGCTTTATGCAGTTTTTTCATAATATTGCTTTACCCGACAGTTTTTTCTTTAGCTACACAAACAGAGTTGTGACATTATGGTATCGTCCGCCGGAGCTGTTACTGGGTGAGCGTAACTATGGACCACCGATAGATATGTGGGGAGCGGGATGTATCATGGCGGAACTGTGGACTCGCACACCTATAATGCAGGTAAACCTATCACTTCCCTCCAGTCTAGCTTCTGCATGTCCGCATTGGATGGGTTTAGGTATACAAAGTATAGAAACTCAAGACATTAGTAAAAGTATGCCTTTTAAATCTATTAGCCGCATATTTATATATTTCATTATGGTCAGCCAGTGTTTCCCAGCCCTTGGATGTAGTCCTCTTCTAATCCCTCGCAGTCCGTGCGCTTCTCCGCCAATTCCATCCATCAGACTCCACACAAATTCCTTATATTGTCAAACCATCTGGTTGTTGGTCTTTGAGACCCAGTTTTCATTATATTGGGCCTTTAACCCACTTGTTGCTCGTGGGTGTCATGAGTCCTATCCACTTTTATTTTTATCGCTGCACTATTTCCATTAGATCTGGTAGCTTTATCTTTGATTTGATGGTGTCATTTGGGATGTGGTCCTTTCATCTTCTATCAACCCTTTATCCTGGGAGCTGAATTCAATTCAGTGGCTTTCTGGCAGCTGTGGCAATGACGATATAATTTATATATTTAACGCGGCGCGCTATCTGTTAGGTCATCAGTTTCCTATTGTTGGCCTGGAATGATCTCTGAATTGGATTTTTTCGTCACAGGGGGACACGGAGGCTAAGCAGCTGAAGTTAATAAGTCAGCTCTGCGGCACTATATGTCCCGAGGTATGGCCGGGTGTGGAGAAACTTGAGAACTATAACAAAATTGAAATGCCCAAAGGCCAACATCGTAAAGTCAAGGACAGACTACGAACTTTTGTTAAGGACTCACACGCTCTTGATTTACTGGATAAGTTCCTGACGTTGAACCCGGACAGGAGAATTTCCGCCTATGATTCACTCGATCACACATTCTTCTGGGAGGACCCGATGCCTTCCCCTCAGATGCTTGCAATGATGCTGTCATCGCATACGACGAGTATGTTTGAGTTTTTGGCGCCGCCACGCCGACAACAAGGTCACCGCCAGCACCCCCTACAGGGGGCGAGCGCAGCGCCCACCCAACAGAATCCTGGACAGCACTACGACAGAGTATTTTAGTTCGTTTTGAATGTACTTTTTTTGGAATGTGGTAGATTACGACTTTCCATAATGTTATGTTCATATTTTCTTAATACGGTTTATCAATGGTAAAACAGCAGATGAAAAAAGGACAATGACACTTCAGTTAGCACCCATTTAGCTGTACAACAAACCAACCATCATCTCATGGACACGAGCAACCTTCTTATTCAAGTTCATTATCTTGTCTCTTAGGCACATTTGGTAGGGTGTATACCTTTCGGATCAGATGAGCGGAGATCGAGTTATGTTTTGGTCATTTTTGGGCTCTCTGTAACCGCATACATATCCTCTCTCCTCTGATAATGGATGGGGATTTGACCTCTCACTTCTTTCAGTCTATTTAGGTCAAGGTCGGATATAATTATATCTTCTTTCTCCTTAGTCGAAGCTATAACATCCCCAAAAGGCCCGACAACCTAAAGAACAACATTTGCACGGCTAGGCTTGTCCCAGGAGAGAGTATTAATTAATAGAGAGGTTGCGGAGTTGTGTACTCCGCTACAGAACAGACATTTTTAGCAATTCCATCTACTAATGTATAATGGCTTGCTCGGTGAGCCGTTCGCTTACTCAGTGAAAACATTGCTCACTTTGGATCTGTATTACTAATGATTCAGTGCATAATATGGGTGCAAACATACGAATGTCTGGTATATTATAGTTCATAATGTCAGTGATTGCCTACAAACTGCAGCATACTCATTTGATTGAACTAGGAAGAGGAAAACATATTAGATATCATTGTACCGAATTTTGAGGAAATTTCGCATGAATGTAACTGCATTAATTTTGCACGCCAATGCATCAATTCGGACCCGTTTTCCGTTTACGTAAACACAACTCCGCAAACTCTCTAATATCAGTTTTGTAAACGTGTAATAGCAATATATACAAAGGT
>Ga0224511_10002385_pt1 | contig 12615 bp, 15 predicted proteins | sample SF_May12_sed_USG_2_FD_169988 | JGI IMG/M metagenome (GOLD analysis project Ga0224511, IMG submission 169988) | Sediment microbial communities from San Francisco Bay, California, United States - SF_May12_sed_USGS_8_1 | ecosystem: Environmental > Aquatic > Marine > Sediment | place: USA... | reverse complement strand
TTTACGTCACGCGGGAAAATTTCAACTGAATGAAAGTTCATTTGAGAATTCCCAGTTTCAACCGTATTTTTTACTACATCGCCGGCATACATGAACTTTTACTCGACTCAGGTAGGTTTTGAGACACCCTGATTCTGATAAGCCAAAAAAAGATTTGCCTCGTCATCCAACCATTAAGGTATTTAGTACGGGAAAGTCTCACGCCAATGACGGGAATTCCGAATAGATTTTAAATTACTCCATCGTCATAGTAGAAGAGTTTCAAAAAGTTTGAACATCAAATTATCACCCAAAGGCAGCACCGATGGGGCACTAACCTCCGGCACAAGCTTGAAGAATAACCATTTTTGGCTTGCCCGCCATGGCCGGGAAGTTGGTAGTGGATAGAAGGCTGTAGATCTCCAGAAGCTCTACTTCCTGTCCATCCGAGCAGAAAATCCTATTGTTGTCACCGTGTGTCATGATAACAAGTGCAAACATGCCTAGATTCTCGTGGTCTGGGTGTTGGGTCTCGGTCTTGATCGCCTGTAGTAGCTCCTACAAATCAAAAGTTCATATCCTGCATAGCTTTTTATGTCAAATATTGAACATTGACTCTACTTACACCACATTACTAAATCCTGTACAGGGTCATGGAGTTTGCTCCCTGGTTATATTTGCATTCGGTTTGTGTACTGAATCACAACCAATACCAATTCTAAGTGAGCGATGAGTGAGCAACCAGTTCACTGAGCGAGTCGTTATAAATAAGTGGATGAAATCACTACAATCCCAATTCAGTTGGGGGGCGCGTAACTCACGATCTCACTATCACCAATTTTATCCCAGATAGGTCCTAGGTAGGCTAAGGGTGATTTATCTCTCATGAAAGCCGATTTGCTCCAAATTCACCCTGTATTGTTGCCTGAAATAGTAATCTCAGAAAGCCTCAGTGATCTACCAACCTCTTTGCTGGGATCCGTTAGAGCATCATCAATGTCACTATTATCAAATCCAAGCTCGTTGAAGAGATAGCAGATGTTTATTAGATCCATATCAGAACCATCTCGTGAGGCCAGGTGATTGTCAAAGTTGTTCATGTTCACCAGAAAAACCCTACCTCTGGGTTCAGACATTCGGTAAACCTGAGCAAAGTAGCATAGTCTGCTTGAGATGGATGTCTTTAAGCACCATTACTGACTAATGTACGTATTTCACTACGTGGATAAGGCGGTCATGGCGAATGTACAGTAGTCACTCAATCTTTGAGTCAGTGACGTTTTCAGACAAGCTAATGTCTTCTTTATGCATTGACCAGGCAATGAAAGAAGGGCTCCTTGATCTAACTGTACCACCCAATAAATACATAACCCAAATGTGATAGTTTTGTCTGTGTTTCTGGTCAAAGACAACGCTTCAGCCAGTCAAGTACTTCCGCAGCCCACAGGCCTTATGGCAGACCAAGGATCAGTTCGTTTGTCTGAGATCATCTATTGAGAAGGATAGTTCTCATACACTCTCAGCCGATTCTCAGTCGCCACTAACCTGGTCGGAGTTAAAGAGAGCCTGGATACGTTCGCTCAGTGTAGGCCGTAATCCTTCCCGTATCTCATACAGATCCTCGTTTCTCTCATCGAGGTATTCTCCAAGAGATTCATCAGCGCTGTCAGCATCACTGTCCTCGGGCGAACTGGGGTTTATGACCGTTGCTGCATTTCCTTGTTTTCTTGCTATGAAGCCGAAATGTGTTAAATGATAGCACTCGTCAGCCTCATATATACCAGAAGTAGCTTCTAGTGAAGGCCTAGAAGGCCTAGATAGTGAAGGCCTAGGTTCACATAGTAGACGTTGACCAGGGCTAGGGCTTACTCTACCGGGGTAGTCACTGACTGGTATGAAGTCGTACACTGCAAAACTGAGCAGGGAGTCCAGGGTTGGGAGTCAGTCATTTGGTTAGTATGACCAATCCCTGATGACCAAATTGTGTTACAGATGGTCGGGACTGTCTCTCTTTAGACAAGATTTCGTTTTGGTCGCCTTTACAATCACTAGTCTCAATTGTAAAGAAGATACTCGTAGGTTAATTAAATTACTAACGTAAATAAATCATCAAATGTTCAATGAATCGCCAATGAATCAATCAATGAAGCAATCAATCGCTCAGCCAATAAATCAGTCAATCGATCAATCAGTCAACCTGAATCATGCGTTACATGCTGTTTACTCAATAACCCAAAACCAAATATCAGGTACAGAGCGGATGGGACCTGTTCCCACTCACCATCTGGACTGGGTGACGGCTTGGAATTGGGATGGTCCGGTTCGCTTGTGGAAGGGTCCAGTAAGTCTGCGAGGTGCCCTTGATAAGTGCTTCTCTAAAAAAAGATGGTAGTACGCATAAGTGAAAAGCCCAGAACACAATGCCCAGAGCAAATGCCTTTGAGATGCCCGACCAACAGTTGTGATGGTTCTGAGATTCAAGGGAGCACAGTATTTAAGGCTTCACAAATCTGGCCTCCTGAGTCTATACACTTGGTTTGTTATCATGTGGCAGGTCGTCTAAAGGTGTATTCGCGTGCTCGCGACCGAAATTTCGGAAAAAATTTTCGGTCGCGAGCACGCGAACACTCGATCGCAGTGAGTAAAATGCTGTTGAGTTCAGGATGGACTTTGATTGGATCGGAGTTGTCCTCTCCCAACTTTAACTCGTCGGTTAGAGCTGAACGCTATCTCAACGTAGTCATCAAGCCTCTTTGCGGTAACCTTGAAATTTGTCTAAATTACTAGGCTAACGCCTACTTTCGGTCGCGGAATTCTATTCGCGTGCTTCAGTCGCGGACCGCGATTGAAAGGTAAAGATGTTTTTTATCACGCTTGTCGGTCACGCTCTTGCGAGAGTTCGCAGATTTCGAAAAACCCGAGCAAGCGAATGCACCTAAAGGGACAGTACCAGAACGCCAAGTTCATGAACAGCATTACAATCCGTCTCGTAGTAGGATCATTAAGAAGGGCGAAGCAGTAGCCTAGTGGATAGCGTACTGGGCTTTGAACCCAAAGCCCCGGGTTGAATTCCCGGTTCGGGCGAAAACTTTTTCTTTCGCGACATCGTTGTCGGTTCCGGATCCCAACGTTAAATAAAAGAAGCCCTGCCATAGAGTTACGTTCTCTATGGGGCACGCGAGTGCAAGCAAAAAGTCTCCTACAGACACACCCTGTGAAACTGTGGGCCTGAGACTCAGTAGGCCAGTTTCTGCACCACTTCTGACAGCTATCCTGTCATTGAGATACAAAGAGTTGAACGAGGTAAGTAGCGGATTGACTTTTTTCTTGAAAATGGTTACCATTTCCGGAAAGACAGACTCGGCACCATTGCTTAGCTCTAAAGTAATCCGGATCTCGTGCGTCCGACGGATCCATTTGGAGTATGAGGCGGATCGGACGCCCAATGGAATGAAAATGCACCCGAGACACTCAGGTGCAGGCTCTATGGTCTCTAGAGACAGAAGGATGCCAACAAGAAGTACCGAAACAGAACTATTACATACGATGATCTGCAAATATTGACACAATATCTGCAGCTTGACAACTAACCAAGGCATCACAGGTGACATCATAGGCGTGTCTCGATTTCTTTTGAATATTTGTCCAGAATTCTCGACTTTTGTCATAGTTGGTATTTTTCGACTACAACACAGTGTTTTTATTATCTGCATCATTATATGCATCACGGGCAAACTGTCGCTGGGTCAGGGTAACTTATCTGCCTAAAGTCGATTGAAATATTAAAACTAGCTTAGGTGGACACCAATCCATGTGCTCTTTTTGAAGGAGGAAGAGGAGGGCCGTGACTAGGATGGGGGCCATGATATTAGGGTTTTAACTAACCTTTTATAGTAATGGCCACTTTATATGGCCAAACCGAGAGGTGCACCTCTCATTTCGCCATGCTGGGCATCAAAGGCGGTATTCTCACGCGAGCAAAGGAAGCTGACGCTTTGATGAAGCCGAAGTAAGACCATTATATTGACCAGCATGGAAGGACAACACCGTATTAAAAAGTCATGTCTCATATTTCAATGCGGAGTTGTCCTCCCTTTTGTTGTCCGCCAATTCCAGCTGAACTGCCCAGGCTGAATACCAGAGCCAATGTCCTAGCGCGGCCATCGATGCCGTGTTATCTGCTCTGGCTCGCGCTAGTAAACCGCCTTTGATGTTCAGCGCGGCAAACCGAGAGGCGCACATGCCGGTTCAGCTTTATAAAGTGGCCGTAAATCAGGAAGAAAAGTGTCACTAACCAGTATCTTCTCTATAAGGTTATCTGTAAGAATTCTGTTCGGTACAAAATGGTCTAAAAACTCTCCATCCACTTGAGTATTCTGTACCAGTTCCCTGTAATTCTTACGAAGCAGTTGTTTTTGTTTCTCTGTCCATGCCATAGTTGAAATCTTGAATGAGAAAACACAAATCACATAACCACCGGCACACAGGTTATTTCGAAAATTCTCACCGACTTGTAGGGGGTTAACGTTGTTTAGCCAAGAAGTTGCTCACATAGTAGAGGATTGGGCGAAGAGGACGCTAGAGATGCTTTTCACTCCACTTTGCAACGGGGTGCCTAACTCAAGTCGATAGGTCAGTCTCTCCGGTTTCACTTAGGTGCCCCACTCCACTGATTGGCCCTGCATGGATTATATGGCCATGCGCACTCATATTCAGTCTTAACAATACCTTACAATGAGATATTTGCGGGTGTAACTTTACTGTTTCCATATCCCTATTCGTCTAAATAATATCATACAGCTGTGCTGGGAAAAGACTACCTAGTCTAGTGGCAACTGGCATCAAATGATCAAAAGGATTAACTAACAGATTGAGTCCCAGGCGAAATTACGAACTGAAAGTGACATGGTTACAGTTTCTGCAAAATACACTACGGCTTTTGAGTTTGACAGTGTGAGTGTTTTGTTGGCTGCAAAGTTTAGTTTCAAAATATTTCCAAATCTGAAACTCACTTGGACTGAAAGGTTATAATATATAATACTATTTTAGTACTTAGAGTTAGAAGTTAGACTAGAGTTACAACTAGAAGTTACTAGTTAGACTTCACGTTAGACTTCACTGAAAAGCGGCAGACCATACGCAAAGCAAGCTGAAAAGTGCCCTACCTAGCCATAACTGACCATCACCAACTGGCAACTGCCAAGTAAGACTTGTCACGCAGTGAAACTGAAACTCGGCCAGCTTGACACTGACAGGCACACAGGTGACAGTGCCCGGCTAAATCACTCGACTCATTCATTCGCTAGTCTAGTCAGTGCTGCCAATTGAGTTGAGCGAGACCGACTCCGACTGATTGAAATTGAAACTCAAAACTGAAACTGGGAGTCTGACGTGACTAGTAGTAGTACTACTGTACTTAGTACAGTAGTACTACTACTAGTCACGTCAGACTCCCTAGTACAGTGTACTAGTAGTAGTACTACTAGTACTACTAGTAGTAGTCCTATCAAGTCTAGTTCAGTTTCCAAAAATATTCTGTAATTGTTATAGCTATCCACAATGTGTTTACTCGGTGTATGAGGTCGGTTGCGACCCGTCTTTCTAGTTCAGCACCTTTCTCCGCAAGTGCAGTGAGTGAGAGTGACGTGAGTGACACTGGATACTGATCTGAGAATCGGAAACGACAATTTTTGCTCAGCGGATACGGGTGTTGTGATCCGCGCAACAGTTCGGTTTCGTTGTTCGGCTTCGACAACATCCACCAATTGAATGTTCGAATAAGCTAGGTGGGCGGGATAGCGGTCGAGCGAAGCAGAATTATTCTGCCTCGCCCCCCCCCCCCACTACTAAATCGCCATAGCTCAACTTTAGCTTACCGTAGAGTTATTCTCTCCTAACCCACGGATCGCTATAATACAATAATTCCTAATTACAGTCGTATCAACAGTATCCGACTCTTAGGGCGGGCGGGGTAGTGGGCGAGATAAGCAGCTTCCCTCGCCCACTACCCCGCTCGCTCTAAAAGCCAAGTAACCTGGCTCAAAGCCATAGAAACGTGTTTCTATGTCTCTGACATGGCTAATCATAGCAGCTGATGATACCTTTATGGGCCATGCGCACTCCTGCCGGATATTAGAACCCTGGAATAAACATGTGGGGAGTTGTCCAGTCAATCACGTTTACTGACGCGCTCTTGGTTTGGCTCACAGGGGGCGCCAATCAAACAAAGTTCTTTCTGGTCATTTTGAGGTCACCGCGAGCGATAGATCATAGTGCGCCCCTTTGTCGACAGTGAGTAGAAAGAGTCTCGTAGCAGGTATGTATCGACGTTGAGTAGACCCGGTGTAGCTGGTTGTTTCCACGCTACAAAGTGTGACCATTGCGTACTCAGGAGACAATTGGGCAAACTAGATCCCCAGAATTGACCTCAGAAATTCAATCAAATTTCAATATATTCAATTCAATCAATTGTTCAGAACGAATGTCGTTACTTCAAACCCAAAGTCAAAGCGCGTAGAAAGTTCACGTTCAACTTGCCATTGCTACTGCTAGAGCTAGACGTTCGAGTCGAACGCAACATATGATGAATATATTCGGTCCAATCGTTTTGCCTGAGCTGTCCCAGTCCTTCATGGTCAGTTGTTGACGAAAAGAAGAGACGCTAGCCCAGTGTAGTGTATAGTAATACTAATAGTAATACTAGTTGAATAGTTGAATAGTTGAATACACTATGATAATGTATTCAACTACGTAATAACGTATACTCAACTGTCAACAATAATCTGCCTTAGAGTTAGAGTTAGAAGTTACTTAGTTAGGTTTAGGCTTCACGTACTAGTACAAGTACTACTAGTACTAGTAGTAGTACTAGACTAGTATAGTAGAACAAGAGGCTTAACGAAATTATGGTCTCTCTCTCTTTGGATGGGTGTGTCGTGCCTGGCAGTCTGACCCGGAGCCTGGCAGTGGCAGTGATTGTTTGACTTTGTCCTAACTTGAGATACATGTTTGTGGCTCGGTGCTAGTCAGCTGTGGCTGGTGCTGGTAATGCCCTAAGTAACTGGATATCTGTTCGAAACAAATTGTTCAGCATTTTGTGATATTGTTATTTGTTTAATGATACGACAATCACAATGATTTACTTCGTGAGTTGCTCTTTTGTATTCGCAAATCCCTTACAATTCATTTTTTACTCTAGTTCCTTCTAGTAGTACTAGAAACAATTTTCGCACTCTGGCAGTGCACTATAACACATAGCCCTGTTGTTCCTACTTTTCTCCTAATTTTTAGCTACTAAGAGATTCAAAGTCAAGTTTAGCTCGTTCAGTGATTGGGTGATTTATAATATGCTATGTTCGATATAAGAATGGTGTAGCGCATTGGCTCAAGTGGGATCGTGTCTCGAGTTCAAGGATGATATCAACATTCCTTTTCAAACAGGGTTAAGGCCTGGATCTGTCAAGGGTACAAAAAAAATGGCGCGCCAGCTGGTAATCAAACGGGGTATCTCTAGTCGTACGGCTAGCGTTCTGTCCACTAAGTCCTCACTTAACACAGAGTTGGTTGAGTTGTGGCTTTAAATCATTTTGTCCCGCCCGTAGAGTTACTATCTCACTGTCGACATCATATTCTGTACCTGCGTCTCAAAGATCACATCGCGAATAATTTGAGACCATATTAGTGGTGACCGTAGCTCTGTAGAGTTGTCATTGCACAGATTGTCTTGCCATGTTTTAGGTCTCCAGTGCGCGCGAAGGACAACATGGCGGACATGGCCACCACCAGCTCGCACCATGGTACCCCGCCAAGATACTGCAGTTTTTTTTCCTCCACAGTTTTGATCCTGTCTAATGCCACTGTTTTCTTTTCCCATTTTGCCAGCCAGAGATCATCAAGCAGTCAGTGAGATTTTTGCTGTCAGATCGTTTTCGTCGCCACTTTGGCCGCGACTCTGTACATTTTGCCACGCGCCAACGAGACTAGTTTTTCCTCATCACGCAGGTATTTTGCATTCGTCAGTTTTACGGGCTGTTTCATTTTGCAAGTCGCTTTCTATTTATTTCAGAATATGTCTTTGCTGTTTGTATCGTCGACTAGCATTTGAAATTTTTGGGACTGATTTGAAATTTTTCTGTTTTAACACCAGATTTGACTGCACTGATTTTTCAGGGTCACAGTCAGCATAGTAATGATTTTGATTTGGTCACTGATGTGTTTTAACTTTTGCTTTTCTCTCACCGGGTTTGAACGCTGGCGACTTGGCTGACATTTTAGGTTTGTGTTTCAGTCGTGAACCATGGCACAATATGGAGTAGACCCTTATCAAGCAGAGGCTGCCGCCGGTAAGAAACACAGGGTTCTACTAGAGGACAAGTCAGAGAGAACTCTAACCTCGTTTTCAATTGAACAACAATTAAAGTATCTATCATTGCTTGCGTAGAATGCCCTGCAAAATCCACATGATATCCTCGAGTGAAGACCTTTCAGTGATTCGGGCTAAAAGTATGAAATATATAACAGTGCCGAATATAAAAAGATATCTCTCGGTAAAAACTGTTTGCTCGAAATCCCAACATTTGAGTTGCCCATCTAATGGAGTGCAGCCTATAGGAGGAAGTATCCGCTTATGTATTTTGCGGTGTCCCTGACGCAGGGTCGGTTATACTGCAGTAAAACTCGTGTGTTAGAGCAGAGCCGGTTGTATTCCAGGAGATGGTAATGGTTGGTATGGTGAGTCAGCTACCGCCGCTGCTACTGAGGTGCCTATCGAGCAAGGACAGACCATACCAACAATGGGAGGCGGACCGGTGCGACCCGGGCGCGGTGCATCGTAAGTGCAACCCCTCTCTACATGTAGGTGAAACATGGAGCGAGTAAATATGTTGCTATGAGACACAATTGTAGACAACTATGTTTAACTGTTGTTCTACTACACATTCAATGTTGTTTGATACTTAGTTTAAGCTTTTTTCAAAGGAAAAATAATTAAATTGTTCATTACCCGAATTCATTTTGAATCCGGAGCTTTCCTGTTCAAAAGCTAAATTGAAATCTGTCGCTGATGAGCAGTGCCGGAAGTTTTTATTGAATTCTGAAGAAATTGCAAGCCATATCACAGTCTTGCGACACATTTTAGAGTCGTTTCTGTCTTACAGGCGATTTAACCCAATGGCACGGAAACGCGGTGGCAGTATGGCTAACGCGTACGTACCACCCTCATCAGCGCAGAAGAATGAATATGGGTTTGTTATCTTCGCCTATCTGGGCGTGGATACGGATGAGGGGGCACTGCATGGACTGTTCTCTCCGTTTGGCACCGTCGCTAAGGTGAGTGAGCGTCGCTGAGAACTATTGTTACTATTTAGCAAATATCTGTTTACTGTTAGTATGAAGGAAAGGCGAAAGACAGAAGTATTGTGTTCTACTCAATGTGTGCTCAATGTAAGAAGCTAAAATCCTAGTCTTGGAAAAAGGTGGAAAATTCTTGCGGATTTCATCACCACTCCGTTGGTAGAATGTAAAGAGAAATATGGTCAAGCTTTTGCTGCCCTTTGTTATGTAACGAATCAACTCGTTGAATTGAGGCGCTGTTTAGACGCCTCTTTGCGTCGCTGACCCCTAACTGATGGACCTTTATCTCTTCAAACTACCCATTGGCTGAAGATAGAGCTTTCCTCCATCTATATTCCGCTATTCATCCAGTTAATTCTCCATAATCCCCTTCTCTCAGGTAGATGTTATTCATGGAAAAGGGTTCGGGTTTGTGACGATGCCGGATCAGACGGAGGCTGAAGCCGCTATCAATGCGCTCAATGGGGGCGATTACCAAGGCAACAGGATGCAGATCAGATTCAAAACACCAAAGGTACAACTCTCCTCGCAAGTCGCATCGCTGATGTTTTTGGTGTGTGAGTGCGGCATTTAGAAAATTGTCGCTTTGAGAATGTAATCTTTTTTACGGGGCAAACAACGGGACACATGTGTTGGAGGTAATATTGCTGGCATCGGCCGATTTTATGTCGCTAACGATTGATATAATTGCCCAGTTAACTTGTGTTATATGAAAAATCTGGTAAGTGAAAGCAAACATTACTGCTGCTTTTCTCTCTGGCTTACTATTTATGGTGACATTGGTCTCTCTCTTTCTCACACAGGGAGCTAACCCTGTGGGGCGAGGCGCGCCGCGAGGAGGAGATTTCCGCGGCGGTCGTCCATCTCGAGGAGGTCCTCGCGGCCGAGGACGAGGAGGTCCGCGTGGAGGATACCATCAGCCTCCTGCCGCCGCTCCCTATGGTGAGTGCAGAGAAAAAGTCGAGAAATCTTACGATATCACGTTCATTTTTTAGTTCTAGCAGATTTTATGGGAGAGTAAAGATCATTAGGTTTCTAAGTTTTAGTAATTAGATTCAATTTTCTTTTTATTTGGACCATTCGGGCCGTAGTTATTCGAATGACCAATATTCGTTTTTTTGAGTAAAGACCACTCGCTATCGCCGCAATGAATGCGGAGTTGCCTCCCATTAAGAATGGGGAACAATTTTCCGAATGTGCATCTACACTCGACCATGACATAGTCCCTTTAAATTGCTTTTCTCCCTATTGACTGTTTCCTGCTGTCTCTCTAGGTGGTGGTTACGCGGGAGGATATGATGGCTATGGTTACCCAGCAGCGCCAGCTCCCGCCTACGGATATGAGGAATACGCTGACCCTTACGCTTACTCAGCTGCTGGAGGTTACCCAGGATACGAATCTGCTGCTGCTGGCTGGTAGTTTTCATGTCAGTGGCTCGGATATGTGTGCATCTCGCCGAGTTTACCTAGGATCTAGGTATATGGGACTCCTATGTAAATAAAAAACTGTAGTATTTTGTCATTCCTCTATTACAATGTAAAATAAAATGACTCCCTTTGAAAAGGTTTTTTTTGTCAGCTTTATGTATGCCCAGGGTTTAGATTGATGCGCTAACACAGGAACATGTGAAATGAAGAGTGGAACTAAATAAACTCCGATGCAATGAATGTTGTTTCTTGTGCGGAGTTGGCTTTCCACGCAACAAATTTGTTCAAGGCGTGACAATTCCGAATTCTGCTCATTACGTCGTTGGTAGTATCGTCCACATTTTTCACATTTCTCTGTTCGTGCGAGTAAAAGTAGCCATTGTGATTTATTTGTAAACGGCGACGCTAGATTGAGTCTAGAGTCGTTTTCTGCACCTTCGCGTCTGATCGCTAACCAGCTCCAGGTAAGGAGACCGGTAGATAATAAACCCACACAAGTCGCCTTTTAGGCGTGAACCCGCATGTGTGTGAACTAAGTCAGTAATTGACTGAGTAACTACTTCTATCTAACTTCTAAATCTAATTCTAAGTAAAACTAAATCGTGATTCAGTAAAAAAGTCTGAACTTTAAGTTTAAGTTTAAAGACTTAATTGACTATGGAACATGGATGGTCCAGTGGTATGTAACTGGGTAACAAGTGTAACAGTATCACTATCAGTATGTATAATTGTACTGTATGTAAATTGCGATTGCTAATTCATTGTAAACTGAAATTTAATTATTTAATCATAATCATAATGTATATTGTATTGTAATTTGTATATTACTTACAACTTAGTCTTATAGTTATAGTTATAATTATATTACCTTATAATATAACTAGTTAGTTATAACTTTATTCAATATTGTATGTATTGCAATCGGTCAGTGAGTATGATGATCAAAATTGCCAACGCATTAACTGATTAACTTCATTAAGTCACCAAATAATTGAACAAGACAAAATAATTGATCCTTGGTTAGTAAATACTAAAATAGTATTGAGTAATTCAACGGTCGACTGATTCAATGTCTGATTTACTTTTTCATATCTCATCTGTACGACCATAGTCCATGGCATATGATTGCCATCAATGATCATTACGATACCATGGTAGTTGTTTATTTTTTAATTAAGTTTAACATAACTAATTTAGATTTTGATCATCATGGCTTGTAGTTGTTGTTGTGTGAACTGACCGGCTGATTGATAAATAGCAAGTTCGTTCTAGTTCTGGTACTAAAAGTGGTACTAGACTACTAGTAGTTGTAATCTATTGAACATATTAAATTGGTTCTGAGATGGGTATCTCTGAGTCTGTCGGACTTCCAGTCATTGATTGAACTTTGAAGACTTGATTTGTGAAAGTAATGAGGTACACTCAGTCATTGGCGTACAATTGTTAGACTAGTTTTATCATATTTTCTTTGTAATACTCATTGATCTGAAATTTGTCCGACTGTATTTTGCAGGTGAATTTGTTTTAGGTGACCTGTGTGACCTGAGGATGGTAATGCTATTCGGCGGTGGAAGAGGTACTACAATTACCATCTCATCCACACCACAAATCCCTTTTTTTGCGAATTGCATTTTTTTCGTTCAATGACTAACTCAACTTTTTCCTTTTTATCAGCAACGGAATAGCTTCGAGAGATTTTTGGACTTTTCTTCCGTCAGTTTTACGAGGACAGATTTTTCAGCCAGAGTAGTTTTTGCGCAGAGACTCAGGTATTTGTAGCATTTCGCTCGAATTGAGCCTCTTTTTTGTTGATTTTTCTCTTTGTTCTCGAAGATTACGCCGTCATACCATATGTTT
>Ga0224511_10002384_pt1 | contig 12621 bp, 4 predicted proteins | sample SF_May12_sed_USG_2_FD_169988 | JGI IMG/M metagenome (GOLD analysis project Ga0224511, IMG submission 169988) | Sediment microbial communities from San Francisco Bay, California, United States - SF_May12_sed_USGS_8_1 | ecosystem: Environmental > Aquatic > Marine > Sediment | place: USA... | reverse complement strand
CGCAGTCAACATGGAAATTATCGGAAACAAATATACATAGCGATAGAAAGAATAATAAATGATAAAAAATCTAACCTTTATCATCGAGGGAATCGCATGACTTCTCATAGTCTGTGGTCTTATGTCGTCCTCTATCTGATGGTGTAGTTCCTCAATTTGTTCTCTATTCAGCCTGTATTTTGTTTTTATTTCTCGCACGGTCAAAATATTTAAAAAGTCAGGTCGTTCTCTGAATATTCTTGGCTGTCGCCGTCTCCTATTCTCTTGATCAGCCATATTTACGCACGTAGAACGAACTTAAGCAAGGTATTTTTCATCGCAAGTTTGCGCAAAAACTTACGCAAATATCTAAGCAAGAATATCTTAGTAAAACGCAGTTACGTCAAAAATTCTTGCGTAAGCAAAAAAGTTACGCAAATTTCAGACTTAAGTTTGCTTAAGGACTTTAGTAAAACGGGGCCCTAGTCTGTTCAGTAACAGTTAGTGTTTTAATATACTATTCCTGTATAATACGACCAGAATTGTTTTTCTTTTACTTTCTATTAATATAATCAAGCAGTGAATCCTTCTCCACAAATATGTTATTATTGATGCATGCTAAAATATTACAGAAACAACGACCATGTTGAGTGGCTCACAAATTTGTGTTTGTATGTTTATGCTTCGGTGCAAAAAGCTGAAACAGCTCATTAGCTTGTTAGTCAATAAATACAGCTGCCTCGGTGGCCTTTAGGTAACACATCGCACTGCAATGCTAGAGGTCCAGGGTTCTATTTCCGGTTCTGAAAAGAATTTTTATGTGCGCTTTTATGTTTGTTTTTTTATTATTATTTTGGTCAACAAACATTAATAAATGTTCTCATTTAATTTCGAATGATGAATAATTGTGTGACAATTTTAATGGTATAAAGATACAGACATATCATCTTTTAAATAAAAATAGTAGTTAATGACATCATTGCTATAATTGTCGTATTTGTGTATTCTGCGCAGTAATCTTTATTATGGGTTATGTGTAGATTGTATGTGTGAGTTTACAAGGGTGGTTGTAAGTGCACAACCAGATGATCAGATTTTAAAGACACCACCGACACGGCCGTTTTCTGTGTGCACCCATATTGTCGTGATGATAAGGAACATTACACGCCTCCCGGCAGTTGATGCCCCGGTTTGACCACCGGGACAGGAACTCTAAAACTACAAGAGGTATCAACCAGAAACTTTGTAGGTAGATAGATATCATTGAGTAGAAGTACAGTGCATAAGAACAGTAACTCTGCCTTGCCTCATTTTGTAGTAATTGCCCTTTGTTCGTTTTTACAATTTGAACTTGGTTCGGAACACAACTATAAAACTACAAGCGAAATCAACGATAAACTTTGTAGTAGATCTTATTGAGTAGACGTGCAATGCACATAAACCATGCCTTGCCTAATGTTTGAGTTATTGCCTTTTATTCATTTTACACTTTAAACATTGTCCGGAACATAACTACTAGAGGTATCAACAAAAACTTTTGTAGATAGATAGATCGTATTGAGTAGACCTTGTTTTATCTTGGAATTGTTGCTCCCTGTTCATTTCCACACTTTGATCCTTGTCTAGGTTACTGCTACCGACAGTACGAAAACTACATGTAATGACTTCACACTTCACATATTAATATATTTATCCAAAACCTACTCCGGGAGCATCACCCGGTTCGACCAGCTATGGTTATTAAAAAGTGGTTAAAAAGAAATAAGGAAATTAAATGTTTCCCTAAATCAAAGGTCAGCTGTCGTGTGCGCCTAATGTACACATTCATGTAAAAAGCCTACATACAAATGCTTAGCGTGTTTGGGATATAACCAGAAACAGACAGTTTAGACATTAATAATAAATTATTCATGACATAAAAATGGGCATTTAAAATATTGGCGTTTTTGATCAGTTTTGTAATACCGGTAAATATTTACGTAAAACATGTACGGCCGATAGGAGGCAGTGCCTAAGTATATATTATCGCATGTTAACATAACCCTAATTTATTTATGAGTATGAAATCTTGCGAGATTTTTGTAGATTTGTTAGGGAAACAATTGGTCGAGTTAATATCATGGATAAACGATTTTTGTCCGAAAAGTATGGTAATTGGCACCGTTATGACATTTATTTAATATTTATTTGATATATCATTCATATATGATGAATACATTTATAATAGATTTTCTTTCAAATATGGGTAACTCACCTTCGGAATAAATGCGACGATAGGGGAATGTTACGCGAAACCATTTTTATGTCGTAATAGTTAACTCATAGGGAAACTAGGGTGGTGCTGAAAATGTCATGGGTTTTCGTAATGCGATGCCACCCCTATTGTTCGTGCGCAGACATGATACTCTCCCTCTAGACTCTCCATTGTTCGTGCGGAGTCGCGCGTTTAGCTTCAGGGCTCCATGCACGTTGGCCAACTGTTCGAGCATAACTACGTTGTATTACATATGAGTAATATAACTCTACATATTGTTAAAAACATAAAAAAGGAAACTGGGCCCTATTGATCTCTTTAAGGGTTGGGCCGAACTTGTGTTTAATAATTCCCCTATAACTCATCTCGAGGTGGGTATAGATACGTCGCCTGTTACGTCACAACAGAATGAACCTACTAAGGTACCACACAATACGTTTTGATACACTAAATACGTTATTAACAAGAACATATAGGTTTTCGAAAAGTTTGTTACATGACTAGACCTCAGTGGGGTCCCATTTGAATAATGAACACAAAAACAAATTGATTTGAGTCGAACTAAACGTAGGCATAAATAAAGGTGTCTGTGATTTAGGCTCTGTCCGAGGTTAGGCATCCCATCAGTAGGCCCGGCATACGTTTATCATTAACAACAAACATAACGCAACAACATGACAAAGAGCAAGACAAAAGACAATGGAAAGCGCCCACTTTCGACAATTCACATCAATGGAGGTTATCTTTACATGATGAACCCGTGTCCGTGACACGTTTAAGAAAGCCGTTTTAGCAAAAAGAAAATACATGTATGAGCTGTCAAATTTATTAACCTATTTCTATTTGAACTTGTTATATTTTCAATACTAAATACTTCTATCGTTTAAAAAAGTAAGAACGTGCTAACTTTATTTTACCCCATTCATTTAATTAAAATACTTAATAGAATACATTTATACATGAATTTAAGACAAATATCTGTACCGCCAGCTCGCATACTGCATACTGTTTGACAAGAAAAACAACAATTTACTGACAATATGTTGCATGCCCATGTGCAATCATTCCTGCAAACGTTAGCTTAATGTGTTTGCTTCAGTGGCGGTTCCAGGATTTTACCGTAGGGGGTGGGTGGTGGCGTGGACTTTGTCAACCGGGTGGGGTGGGGGGATAGAAAATCATTGAATGTGTTGAAAGTTAAAGTAAACGTCATTTTTAGCGTGTTTTAGGCATATTTCTATGAAAATTATTGTTACAGTTAATCGCGAGCAAAGCGAGCGAAGAAAATAATTGAGAACAAGTAGCGTTTTGAGCATACAATTCATAGGTCCGCAGCCGTAAGGGGGCGCCGGGTGCGCCCCCCCCCCTGAATGTGCTTGTTATATTTCCTAGTTTTCAACCTCCCCAAATAAAGTTTAAAACTACTAAAATGACACCAACACGTTTAGGGTTATTAGACTTTGTATGTCACGCTTGCTGTGTTTCTTTATGAAAATTGAACCCCCTCCCCTGAATATTGCGTACCGAAAGGGGGATGACACTCATATATTTTCAGACTAAAGTGTATTAAACTGTTTTTGTAAACAAAATGCTGGTGGATAAAATGCGTCAACTTGACAATGACATTAAATTAACCAACATACTTGAGTTTCAGCCTTTAGTTGCCAAAAAGCCTACACAACAACCTCATTAAATGAACATTTCATACCAAAAATAGTGCAATTGCATTGAGGTGGAAATGTAAACAATATGATTAAACACTTGAAAGATCGATATAATTTCAAATTTAGAATACAGTAAGTAGTTACAGCTTGATTTATAAATACGGTTGGGCATTTTGATGTATATCACTCGCAGTTTATTTCCGACCACTTTTAAGTTCGTGCGTAAATAAAAGTTTTAATTATCTGGCCATCTTCATATCAGAAATCGACACCACAAACCATCCTTGTGTCCATATTTGTATGCTTCTACTGATAAAATGCTATGATAAACGTTTTGTATATGCGTGTTGATGGGTGATATATATTTATCAACTTAAACAGTCCTTCTTGAACGAAAGTCGTGCTATATTAATACGCCTAATTGATATTTCTGAATCATGTGAAACAAATTTGTATTAGTGCGTGCAATGATTAAAGGCGTTTAAACATAATTTCCAAATAGCCATACATAGCCTGAATCTCACCTGTATCCAGGTATTCCCCTCTGATTTATGGGCCAGTTGTTGTCTCGTTAAACTGCCCTCAAACATACCTCGCGACCTTACTGCGTCCTTACTGCGACCTTGCTACGACCCAGGAGCACAGTCGCCATGGACGCAGCAGGGACGCAGCGAGGTCGTAGCGAGGAACCCAAGGACGCACAAGGTCGCATATCGTCGGCGAATATTTTGAACATGCACAAAACAGTCGCAGAAACTCTGCATTCTTACTGAGTCTTGGTTAGGTCGCCGTGGGATCGCAGTTGAGTCGCCATATTTGCAGCAGCATCGTAGTAAGGACGCAATAAGAACGCAATAGACGTAGTCCACTCGTACTAAGGACGCCGTAGAGTCGCCGATGAAATTACAAGAAATTGCTCGGAAAACTTTGGCGACGCTACTGCGTCTTTGCTGCGACTATTGCGTCCTTACCACGTCATACAGTCGCAGGACAGTCGCCGGACAAACGCAATAGTCGCCGTAGAGTCGCCGTAAGGACACAGAGAACGTAGCACAGTCGCATCTGGGTCGCCGATGATCGCCGTGGGATCGCCTTGGGGACGCAATATAGTCGCAGTGGAAACGCCATGGACGTAGAAGGGTCGTATGGAGGACATTACTGCAGAGCCCCGGATGTCTGCGAGAGAAATTTAAAGAAAACCAAACGATTTTCGAAAGAAAAATGCTATTTTACTAGTTTTCAGGTCTCAGTAAGGTCGCGAGGTATGTGTGAGGGCAGCATTAGCTATGATCTCTGATTTCAGAGATGAATACACGAATTATATACTTACTTACATCTCAAAAAAGTACAACTACTACACTCTTGGGAATACTTTTAACTTCAAACAATTGTGCATCTAAACTTAAACTCCAGAATCCTGATAAGGGACATCCATTTGTAGATGGTATGACGTAAACATCAAACCGGTGGCTCTTTAGGAGAGCGTTCGCCCCGCGAGCAGGGCCCACGTTTAAGCGTTAAACGTTAACCAGATGCTTCCTTGCTTAATGCTCAGCATATAAGAAAAGGTATGGCGTATTTCCTCACAAACCTTGAATAAAAGTTAACCAAAACATGAGACAACAACTAGAATAGCGGTCGAGATATATTAATATCAGTTCGCATTAAATTCAAATAAATGAGTATAAATAAAATACATGTAATTTTCCGGAACAGTGCAATATGTATCTATGGTTACGCGGACGAGACTCGTACCAGTTTTGCGTGTAACATATATGTGTTATATCGCCCAAAGAGGCCTTACATAACACCGTTTCACAAAGACATCAATCCTCTTTCCTGCTTTTTGATCTTGTAATAAATCGATCACAAACAAAATGAATATTTTCTTTCGAATTAAGTAGTTCAGATTGTCACTTGGTTATCATAGTAATACAATGGATAATCAAAGCACTGAAAACAGGAAGCTTTTGAAACAGCACAATTTGTTCAACGGTGTTGGAATGCTAGATACTTTTGATCCTCACCTTATATATAAGAATGACCGCCGAGTAACAGTAATGTAATGCAAGGACTTATTTAATTTCATTTTAAAGAATGGTAGGTGTCCGTGTATTCAGTTTCAAACTGTTATCAATAGTTGTTATCAACCATTTATATTATTTGTTGTTAACAAGAGTAAGGCCGCTATTGCATGTGTCCGTTAAATTGACTGAAGGCTATCCATAAAAAATCGCTCAACAAAGAAATCGTTGGGCCTTTTACATGTACGCGTTTGCTATCCGTTAACGGACAGGTGTCCGTTGCGTTTCGCTCATTGGGCGATTTTGTACGGATAACGGACATGTAACGCATAGGTTATTACACGAATTGATATATAATGTGAAACTTCGCTAAAATGCGAAAAAGCATTACATTCTAATTGACTTATAGCTAGAAAGCACTCGTTTTAATAAATGTCCCAACACTTTGACAGCAAACATATTTAACAGTCGTTAAAATAAGTGTTGTTTTGAGGCAGTAGAAATGAATTAATTAAAGTGACACTAGTATGTGTGTTCTATTGATATACATATAATGCGATCAAAGGACAAGGTACAGTTTGGGCCGTTTTGGGCCCCACATTTTGGTAAAAAATAAAATTGCTTAAAACGAAATCAAAATTAGGTATTTTAGTAGAACAATATCTATTCTCTAAGACGATGCGGTTTTTAGATGTCGTCATATATGTATTAAAAAAGAACTAGATAGCAAATTAAATTGAAGAAATTCAATTTTTACATGGTAATCTATGACGCCGGGGGATTTTAGACGGACACCTTTCGGGTGGCTATCCGTCAACTTACGGACACATGTAATAGCGGCCTAATGCATGGAATGAAAACAATTATGTAATTATTTACAAAGGTTTGCGATTTCTATTTCTATTTCTAAGTTGCAATATTACAATTCAACTGAGAAAAAGGTAAGCCCCCACGAAGCAACGCCTGCATGGGAAAATTGCAGTCTCGGTTTTATTGAAAGTGTTCATCTAGAAAAACGCACATTTGTTATGATATGGCAAAATATCACTTGATTTTTATGACGTCGCGTTTACGTTTCCATTAAGCAATCGTTAAAATTATCAGATGAAGTCCATTTCATGTGACAAAACATATCATCTCTGTAAGAAGCTAGTCTTTATGTTTATGACAACATTGTTCCAATAATGAAAGTTTCGCAATTTAATATCAACAGTTTAGACTTTCTGAAATCTCTTTAAAGTCGTGTTGCATCTTGACAACTTACATATTTGCTTATTTATGTATATCAGAAAGCACTTTTACAATTAGTTAATTGTTGTTTTTGCCATTTGTACATGTACATTTTGACCGCTAAGGTAATTGCCACATTGTTAAGTGCCTTCTGTAAACGCCATTGAAAACTTAAAATTGTTCTGACTTTTGTGATTTAGTATGTGATGGTATTTTACAAAGTATAATTTACTGCTATCGATTATATCAAAATCATGCAATGTATGTTTAAAATAAATTTCCTTTCGACTGCATTAAGGATTTTCTTAATGAAATTTAAATTTATATTAAACAGTTGTTTGGACGGTTTTGGTTCAGACTTTAAATCATTGTACATAAAAGCTTCCTATAAAGACATACATGTTGAGTAGTAAACCTTATTGGGGTTTATCGTTTAAAAATATTAATAGATCTGAACTTTCACAAACACAAAAACATCAACTGTTCACATTCAAACTGTATTTGAAACAACGGGCACATGAGTCCCATTGACCTAGCTTTTTATAGCTAAAATAAGAATTTTTATATTGTTAGAAGAGGTACACGTAATGATTGTTCCTTTTGAAGTTTAAATATAGTATTCATACATTAAGAAGACCTGTAGATGATGTTAAATGACAAATATGAAAGGTCTGGGTATTGTAGTTTGGCACAAAGAAATTTGTGGTAATTGCATGTTTATACTTATTGTCTGAACTCATGACCATTTTATGTAATTTATAAAAACCAATTACATAAGTTGTGTAGAATCATTCATGTGAAGTATTATCAAATATGGCTAAACAGTTGAAAGAAGTCGTTTAAAATATTTGTGTAATTCAATAAAGTTGTGTGACATTTCGGACGAGGTCATTTTAAACCACACGGGCGAAATAATTACAAAACCTTAGATTGTGTTATATACAAACTAGAGTTTCGCGTGTCGAAGCGTTACACAACCGAAGGATAAGCTATCAAAATGGATCATATATCAGCTATGGCCAACTAAGACACCAATTATGGTATCCCTAAACTTATTTAAATTATTGAGCAGAAGGTAGTGTTATGCTCCAGGTCATTGTGATCTCGACCTTTGTCCTACTGACCCCAAAATCAATAGGGATCATCTATGGACCTAGTCAACTATGACACCAATTATGGGGTCCCTTACCATAACAGGTTTATAATATATGAGCAGACACGATTTCTATGCTCCAGGTCAATGTGACCTTGACATTTAATCTACTGACCCCAAAATAAATAGGGGTAATCCATGAATCATGGCCAACTATGACATCAATATTTGTGTTGTCTAAGCTATATAGGTTTACTCAAAATATTGAGCAGATACTCATTTTATGTTCCAGGTCTTCGTGACCTTGATCTTAAATCTATTGACCACAAAATCAAACGGGATCATGACCAATAGAAACATCAATTATTGTGTCACTTAGCTCAATAGGTTTCAAGTAAGTAAGCAGGCAATGCTTTTATGCTCCAGGTCAATGTGACCTTGACATTTGATCTACTGACCCCAAAATGAAATCAGGGATTATCTATGGGCCATTACCAATTAAAACACTTAAATAATGTTGTGCCTAAGCTGAATAGGTTTCATGTATTTTATGATCCAGGTCACCGTGACATTGATCCTTGACCTACTGACTCCAAAATCAATTAATGTTAGCCATGGCTAATTAAGACACTAATTATGGTGCCCCTACGCGTAATAGGTTTGAAAAATTTGAGCGAAAAAATATGTTATGCTCCAAATCACTGTGACTCTGGGCAGTGTGGTTGCTGACAAGTAGGTTTATACAATGTTTTGAAATATATTTTTTTCCCGTAACCTACTTATAAATGCAATCAGACGGATTCATTTTAACAACTGGTGGAGTGTCTCTTAATGACCATTTCAGTGTAATCTTTTCAAAAGGGGCAGAACAGATTAGGAGAGTATAATTGAAGATATTGCTATATGCAAGCTTGTGACACATAGAGCGGGGATTTTTAAAATGTGAAAAACGCTGGTAGAGAACATCAAGATGTTATAACTTACATGCATAAAATATGAAACCTCTGGGTCTTGTAGTTTTCGAAAGATCAGATGTGATTGCATTTTAAACCCACTTTGGTTCGACCTTATGTCCTACTTATGCAGTCAAACAGAATAAATTTAACTTTTTTGCTGAAGGAGTAGTTTGAACGATATATATTATTATATATTTCAATGAGGAAATTGAGATCCCTGAGCTGAGCCATTTATTATCTCAGAGGCTTAATTTGAATTATTTTAGTGACGAACCTCTAGATGATGTTTTGTACCAAATATGAAAGCTATGTTCGCATTGTTTTTAAAGCATTGCATTTTGAAAACTAGAAATCCACGAGTCGCATGACGAAATGTTTTAAGTCGACCTAAAACATGCTATTTGTTGTCATTAGTTTTGCAGTTAAAAGCAATGTATTTGCACAAAATTCATTTATAAAATATATTTAATTGCGAATGAAAGCAAAAGTAATATATAGGGAGTAACACTAGAACTACCCAAAGTATTATGGGTTTTTCAACTCTGAGCTATGTCTCAGTGCAAGAAACATGCACAACAAATTATGCCCTTGGCAAGAAATGCTCTAAAATCAATTAAAGCAGTGGCGGATCCAGGATTTGACCTTAGGGGGGCGTGGACTTTGTCAACGGGGAGGGGGGATAAAAGATCATTGAAAGTGTTGACAGTTGAAGTAAAATTCATGTTTCAGCGTGTTTGGCCGTATTTCTATTAAAATTAGGCTTAAAATAAATCGCGAGCGAAGACAAAAAAGAGAAAATTTAAGGTTTTAGGCATAAACAATCATAGGTCCGCGGCCGTTAGGGGGTGGGGCGCCGGATGCGCCCCCCTGGATCCACTAATGATTAAAGGGGAATAATTTAAAAGATTGACAACAATGCTTTATCAAGACATTCAAATAGAAATAATTAAAAAACGGAACAAGGTAGAGTTATGGTTCTTGTGCACAGCCCTTCAAGTCATTGCAAGGAACATCATCCCTTTCAGCAGTTTAAATCAACACTCAATGTGTTTTCCAATACACATTATTCACAACTAAGTTGAGAGTAACGTTACCTTTTCCTGTCCAACCTTCGTGAGCTATATATAAAATGAAGAGATAGTCAAAGAAAAAAATGTTGCAAACAATGTAGACAGGTCATGTTTAAGGGCACTATGACAAAATTGCGCCGTAAGTTAAACAACAACCTTTAATTACAAATAAACTTAAGTTTTGCAACATTCTGTCTTTGAACATCTCTTCAATTTATATGTAAATTATCCTGCACACGATAAACAATAATTGTATGTATGTTAATCAAGAAAAATATTAAAAATAAATAATATCTCAGAAATCGATAAGCGTGTGATTATAGGCAATCGCTCGGGGTCCATCTGAAGCTCTCCGTGTCTTCACACTAACATGTCCTTAATATTTCTAGGCTGTTAATTATATAACTTTAATTTTCGGTTTGCGTTAATGTGTTTCAGACAGCTCATCTTTGATATACACTTTGATAGAACTGTGAATCAAATACTATATAGCAACACTATTGGATTTAATTAAATCAGTATATCAGAAAACAACTCTTTTGATTTCGTCTTGCTTATTTGCGGTATTTTATTGTCAGATTATTTTGCATTCTTTTGCCTCGTTTGATACGAAAACTACTTAAATATAAGAGGCATGCTTGTAAGAACATATGTCTTATGCAAAAGCCTGGACATGGTTAATCAGTAAAACTTTTTTAGTGATAAAAGTATTTAGTCAGACGTTTCTGAAGGGTACAACTAATTAACGACATTTACTATGTGTCTGAATAGTTTTAGTGTACTTTCCCAGTAGATGACATCAAAGGCAGCTGTTTTAAGGCTGCATACATGTATCAAATTTTATTATTTGTCTTAATACAAAAAGGTATAAGCTTTGGTTCCGTTTAACCTAAATGAACTGGTATTGACTAAATATAATATTTCCTTGTTTTATGCATATTATATATACTACGATCACAGGCATGTGTTTACATAGTGATTGAAATCGATATATAAATGACGTTTATGAATAAGGCTAAATCATAATTAGACCTCATAGACGGATACAATGACAGTACGTACTTTTTAAAATACTTGATTATTTTTTTACATACATTAACTATAATAATCTATTATGAAATATTGTAGATGCATTATCCGATAAGGATTTAATGACTATAAATATGGTATTGCAATATAGCAACATGAGCTGGCAACTATATAAAGCTCTGTATTGCCGTTACCGCACATGTATATTTCAAGAGTTGAATTAAATACACGAAATATATATTGCAGATAATTAACAGTCATTTGAAGTTTTTAAAGACAAACGCGTATCTATTTCTGACAACGAATCATAGAACATAGCCCATTTTTACTTCACAAACATTGGGATGTGTTTCATGTGCAGACTTAATCGCATAATTTGCAAAACACACAAATAATGCAACTTTTCCTTTTTCTTGCGCGCACGCCCTTACATATAGGATTCATAAAACAACAATACACATTTTATTACCTACATGCTCCGTGTTAAAATGTGCATATGTCAGATTTTGAAAATACCCGTACATTTCACATTAACCATATAAGTCCATATTACATTTTGTCAACTGGTACACATAACTAACTTAAAAACAATTCCGTTATATTTATAATATCATTTGGGTTGCGCATACATTCGAAGGAACCCAATTGTAATATTTCTTCCTCATGCTTTTTTAAGTAAAAAAACATTACATGTTTTAAGATTAGTTGCATTTTAAAATCGTTATGGTAGATCACTGAGTTAGCAGTATGTTGAGAAAATATAGTAAAACCTAAATGCCGATCCAAAGGCCTAAATTAAAAAAATACTTTGTTTTCCCTTTACCGACCCTCAATTTTTGGGTTAGGTCGGTCGGTAGGATTTTTTTTCAAGCATTATCCCTCAATAAGGTAGATCCGGCAAAACGACTTGTTTGTACATGTATGTAATATATATAGATTATATTATTTCAACATGTTATTTAAACCAGTAAATACATCGAATGTAAATGGTAAAAAGGTTCATTGTCGTGTACTTTTATATGTTGTTCTGTTTAGCATCTTTTGTTATTTTCGTTCACTATATAGCTATACATTTCTTGACGTCTACACTGGTACAGATGTAGTCGTCGAACGCCATTATATGCTCGCTTCTTGCGTGCTTGTAGATCTAAATAGTTGGTGTTTATATGTAGAAAGTTTACTAAACATATGTATTTTTGTTGACGCGTTCTCACACAACCTGGACAATTGCTGTCGCCGACGTGTATGTTACCAGTGTTAAACGGTTTTTGCAAACAACACAAACATTTATTTTTATTTTATTGAGTTAACATAATTATATG
>Ga0224511_10002383_pt1 | contig 12621 bp, 8 predicted proteins | sample SF_May12_sed_USG_2_FD_169988 | JGI IMG/M metagenome (GOLD analysis project Ga0224511, IMG submission 169988) | Sediment microbial communities from San Francisco Bay, California, United States - SF_May12_sed_USGS_8_1 | ecosystem: Environmental > Aquatic > Marine > Sediment | place: USA... | reverse complement strand
TTGAAGTTTCCCTGCTTTCTTTTTATGCATGCGAACGGGACGGGCCCATTTGAGTTTCGGGCGGTTCCGATATTATAACGTAAACTACCGAACATTTCCTAGACGGTAATGATAATCTAATGGCCGGGTTGTTCCGATTATGATGATGACATGACAAATTATTTTAACATAGTCAAAATATGAGTTTCAAGACATTTGTAATGATATAAGATACTAATTTGTGTGATAAAAATTGACTTAGTAATTGCAATTATAAAATTACTGTGCTTTTCATTGTATCTACTCGCTATCATTACTGTAGCTATGTGGTACTATTTATAGACTTCATAACAATAACATTGAGCTGACCTATTTTTAGCGGAATGTATGGTATCTGAACTTGGCTCTGAGAAAATCGCCCTTTACTCATTTGTATACATTGCTTATTAATTAAAAGGAAATGATTTATCCTTGGTCTTATACTTTGTAAAATTAATGCATTTCAGCTTGTTTGAATACAATTTTGTGTATCTTTCATTGGCATACAGAACAAAAAGATGTCGTAAGTATCAAACTATTCATATACTACTTTTTCACTTGAGGGCGATTTTCTCAGAGCCTGGCTCATCTTCACAACATGGCAAGCCATTCCTTTTAAAAGGAAATTTTATATAAATATGTCAGAAAATGCAGATGATGAATATTTTCTAAATTCATTTTACATTTTATACGCACACTTCATCTTTGAGAAGTTCAAATCTGTTTGAATTTGTTTAGGACAATTTTGCTTACATACAACAATATTATGAAAACCAAGAAATTATCATTTATGAAGATTTCAACCACGTATGTAATGTAAAAAAGTAGAAATATATGCAGATTGTAAATATAAATAGATCTAGGCAAAATATACCGACCTCTGTAGTGTCAACGTACTTATTTGAATGATAATTTTGTTTACAACATCAACATTCGCGAATATGCATAATCACATCTGAACATTTGTAAATGACGTCAATTGGGAGTAAATGGCACCGCCATAAAGTTAGCAACTAATTTTCAGTTAGCCTACTCCGTCATTTCGACATGCCGACTTACAGACACGTGTATCAAACGACATACCCCGGTACTTTCTTTTTCAAAAACATATGAATGAGTAAAAACGCAATGTCGTAACCAGATCAGACGAATATAAACAAGAATAATGATCTTTATATGATTCTTATATTGGACACATAGTTGGCTTCATTTTACTTAGCATGTAGTAAAATTTAATAACAAGAAATCATACGTGTGCACACACACGTTAATAGAACTTGAGATAGACTGCGCGTAAATATTTGAAGGTGATAAGTTGATGGTTTTCATTGTATTTGGTTTAATATGGAAATATATGTACGAGCTCTGTCGCAGAGTATTATTGCTCAAAAATATTTATTATTAAAGATGCTAGGTCTGTATCTTGAACTGCAAAATGTCGCCACGTACTTCATCAATGTGTATTTGTATTTTTCTTGTCCTCAGGGATCATGGATTGTATGTTGTAAACATTTAAAAACAGAGTTCAGCTCATGTGCTATGGGGTGCAGTGGTGTGGAATATTTCGTTACCACTGATGAACAGCTCAATAAAACATAGGCTGCTATTTTCCCATGCAGGCTTTGCTTCCTGAGGGCTTTCCCTTTCATTAGTTTAATGTATACCCTTATAATCGATAAAACATGTTGCAGTATGATAAGTATACTAATTGAATTAACAATTTAAAAAGTGCAAACATATGTAAATAATGCTTTTAAACAATCAAAACCAGATTTGCGGGCCTCTCTTTTTCAACAAAATATGTTGGGTTTTGCTGTAATATTTTTAACATGCATGGGCAACTATATGTGGAAGTTTCTCATATTAACGGGAGTAGTATTCACTGCGTATAGTTCAAAAGTAATATGTAAATAATTCTGGTAAAATGATACGGGCATAGCCTCTTTAAAAAATCTTAATAAAACAAAAGAAATTCAAAACGAAAGTAAACAAGTTGCTGCCACTTCCGTTTCTTCGGCTGCCACGTGATATGAATGTATAGTCAAAAGAATTTCATTCACAAAATTAAGAGCACCTTCAAAATTCCCCTTGCAGCATATGTGTTCAAATGGAAGTTTTAAATAAAATGCGTAATATTCAATATTTCCAATTATTTTTAGCATATTAGCAGTATAATAGTCTAATCGTGTGCAAACGACGTCGAACTTGATGAAAAATTAGCATTTACATTAATGAAATTACTATGATGCCATGTGAATTATTATTCCTTCTTTTCTAAGACAACAAAACACACTGTCATATTCAAACACATATTTTATTGGAGTACTGATGGTAAATGTTTCTGAATCGAGCTTTTACGAATCTATCCAATAATGTGAGACGAGGGTTGAGCTTCAACTTCAAACAGGAGGAATCCCGAGAAGGAAGTAAATGTTGCCAACACCTGGTGTGCAGCTTGGTTAATAATTTCCACCCAGACATGTTGACCGCGCTGGCATAGTGTGACTAACGAGTTGAAGCCTTGGTCATAACCGTGTCCTGAGTTTGCGCCGGCCGCATAGATGTTGGCACCTTCAGTGCCGTCCAGAACTATCGACGTTTGCACCATATCGTGCGGGTACGCCATCAGAGCAGACTGGAACACATACACGCCGTCCACGGGGCATATGAACACGTGCGTGATTGGGTCAAAGGCGTTTCCGGCGTTGAGCCTCACTGTGTTGAACGGTACGACTTGGCGAAACCCCAGACCTTGTGCATGGGAGGACATGTTTGCAGAGAAAGCTATCTGCGATTGTCCATAGTTGATCGTTGGCGCCCTTCTGACTTTCGCTTTTTCTGAAACGAAACAATTTAAATTATAAATACATTAGGTTAACACATAAAATTAACATTACATTAGGAAAATAAACAGCTTATATAAATACATGGTGGCTGAATTGTAGTTCTTTAGATATGTTTACTTGTTCTAGCATAGTGCGTACAAAGAAGTTTCTGGTTTTAGAATCTATTATTGAATACTATATATAATTATAGCCCTCGAGTCATGAAATGGCGTTTAAAGCATTTGTATATTTACATATGGTTAGTAGTTTATGAAGCGCAGTGAAAAATTATTGTATGACAAGTGAATAAATTACTCACGGCGTTCGATCTCAAGTTGTTCTACTCTTGACGTGGTTTCCTCCAGCGCCACCCTCAGCTGGGCCACCTCTTGTAGAAGAGCTTTGGTCAACGATGCTGAATCAACATCCGATGTAAGCGCAGAAAAAGGACAAGCCCAAAGACATATCAATGTAACGACTACAAGACGCGCCATATTTATGACAAGTCTAGTCTTTAGACACTTTGCATTCCTTAATTTGGTAATGACCTAGATGACTGAAAGCGCATTGATAAGAGCAAAAATCGTGATTGAATGTGAAGCCTCCGTTTCCTTACAAACCGCGTACTAACTTATTTACACCTGCGTATGGCACACGATCTTTTAGGCCAAGGTACTGCGTATTTACAACAAAGACAAATTACGGTTTTAACGTTTCGAATTATTGAAATTAAAACACAGTCGACTGCAAATCCACCATTGTAAATTACATTGTTGTGATTTCTATAATTTATATTTTAATTGTTTGGTACCAACATGTCATTTTGTAGTCGAAGTGAAAAATGATTAAATGGCAAAATAGTAAGTCGTTTGATTTAATAATCATTAATATATAACATATTGTCTGGTGCATAAAAGGCTTTGTGAGATATTTGTTACATCATCAAAATACTTAGCAACCTGTATTTGCTTATTAACTTAAATGTTCGTACTTAAGTTAAAGCTTGGTAGTAACCAACACTATCATCAAGTAGTATTCCAAGCCATTAATTATTATATCTCCTATATGGTTAAAATTAAAAAGTGTTGTTATTGTTTTAAACCTCATATAAGCAGTTATTTCAAACTTTTAACAAAAAGTATCATGATACAACATTCCGTAGCATTATGTGTGATTATAGAGTTGTACATACGACAGAACAAATATAGAAAATATAAATTGAAGAGATGTTTAAAGAAAGAATGTTGCAACGTAGTTAAAGGGCATCATAACAAAATAGCTTGTACAAAAACAAACACACTTAGTGCAGTACGAAACATGCAAAACTACAAGAATTTAGCTCAAACGTTTGTTTTTAATTTTATTACAATTTTGACTTTCGTCGTTCTTTCAGATATAGCATACATGTAGTTGTTTTTTACGTTAAGTACTTGTGTAGCGGCTGTAAAAAACAAACACAGTACAGTACGAAACATGCAAAACAACAAGGCGTAACAATCATTTTGCTCAAACGTTTGTTTTTAATTTTATTACAAAATATTTTTATTTTATTTTATTTAAAAATAAGCTGTTTGTTGTGCGCAATTTTAGCATACGTTAAGTATTTGTGTAGCAGCTGTAAAATGTCGCCCCGTACTACATCATTGTGTGGTTACATTATTTTCAGGTACTTTACTTCGGGATCAACGAGTTCCACTCGTGCGTCAGTGGGGGGGGGGGGCGTTTTAAGTATGACATCTTGCAGTACCATCTCAGATCGATTAGTACTATTTTGCTATTTGTGTTCAAACATTGGTATGCAAACCTTTGGAATAAATAAGTGTGTGAAACTTATTTTAATTGAACATCAAAAATAGAAGCTGCAAAGTATAAATCATGATTTATCTATTGATTATGAGCCTCTTCAGTTGAAACACCATAACGCATGTTCTTGCATAAAACATCTCAAAATGTGTAAATGACGTCAATTGAGAGCTAATGGTAGCGCAATGAAGTTAGCACTTAATTTTCCGATAAGCAATTTTGGACATCGTTTGCACATGCAGGTTTTCCACTATGCAGCCTCTCCCTTGAAACAACGGAATTAGATAAGTACAAAAGCACTGGTGTAATCTATACAGATGAATAGGAACAAGACTGACTATCTTCTGGTTCAAGTCCAACTCATTTATAAACGTAGAAACATCTGTACTACATCATTGTGTAGTTATATTTTTCTGGTCCTCATGGATCATGGAGTGTACATGTATGTTGTTTACGTTTAAAAATGGAGTTCCGCTCATGCGCTAGGGGGCGTCAGTGGCGTGGCATCATTCATTGCTACTGATGAACAGCTTCAATAAAACCGAGGCTGTTGTTTTCTCGTGCAGGCTATGCTTCCTGAGGGTTTTCCCTATCATCAGTTTAATTATACTAATGTACCATGTTATTTAGACGTTTGAGACACATTGCCCTATATTCGTTAACACGGAACCATTCAAAGGCAATTGTTGGACGCAGGTCCCTTTTTGCATAAAAAGGTGGTTGTTGGACGAATGTGCATTTTGCATACAAAGGTGGATGTTGGACGAATGTCCATTTTGGCATAAAAAGGTAGATGTTGGACGAGTGTCCCTTTTTGCATAAAAAGGTGGATGTTGGACGAATGTCCCTTTTTGCATAAAAAGGTGGATGTTGAACGAATGTCCCTTTTTGCATAAAAAGGTTGTTGTTTTGTATTATTTTATGAAAAGAAACCAATTATTTCCCAAATATCTACTTGTAAGATGCGTATTATCCCTTGCTATCAAAACGGAAGTTTTTACAATTCAAACAACAAAAGAATGTTTGCGTTTCCACTTTTAGTTTCATAGACATAAATAGAAATCCATTTGCGTTACAAGATGCACGGTGCTGATATTTAGCACCAGCTCAACATTTATGGTTGCTTATCGAGTGATGCATACATGTAGTGTCCGATAAAAGACACACGACGCACGACGCGCCAACGCATCTATGTGTACACGCAATACATATTAACCGTAAGTGGGCTGGCTTGGCTTTATTTGAGTTTGAGATTTAACGTGATGCAAATAGTGTTATAATTTGATGTATCGTCGGCAAAAAGAGACTAATATGATTATTCATACAATTACCTAACTTCCGGGTTAATATAAAGAGGCTATAGTTGGATGAAAAATGTGAAAAATCAACATATGAAAATGCTGTTCTTAATCTTGTGCAACATGTTTGAAGAATAATTTTTATCAATAAAAACTTTGAAAAAACTTTCATGTTCGGTGTTGGTTGCGTCTTGTTCTGCGTGTTCCTTATTTGTGTTGTTTTTGTGTGCGTGTGAGCCATATTTATTATGATTCCCTCAATGTGTACCATATCTGCTTTTCTGCAAAAGTTTTTTGAAGGGTAGAGTCGAGGGTGACACCCCCCCCCCCCTTGCGTACTGCATACCCCCTTATTTTGGCCTTGCGTACAGTGTACCGTCTAAAAAAAACCCTGAATACTGCAGATGAAAAGGGTCACCCTCATAAAGTAAGGTAAGTAATGAAGAGGAAAATTATATACATGTAAAAGCTTGCAGTAGGAAGATAGCAGCCACAGCTGTATGAAGTAGTTCAAAATGTGCCACACTTCTGATGCCCCTCGTAAAGTAAGTCATAATATAACGCTGATAGAAGTGTGTAAAGGTAGCATAATAAAAATGATGTAAGCTATAAGAAACACACACACTGGTGTTTGTCATACATGTTAACCAATACTTTATAGACGAGGCATCTGTATAATGGGCATTGCCATATAAAGATCTCCTGAAGACAGTGACGTATAGGAGGTATTTTTTCTCTCTCTTTTTTTCAATTGGGATATATATATTGTAGACATATGATGTGGTTTTTAATGTAGATGTCGGTAAGAATATCAAGAATATAAAAAATATGTGACAGATGCAGTAAAAAAACTATGTCTGAACACATTAAGGCTAAACTATATTCTGTAATTGTGAAATCAGAAATTTTTACACTGTACAATGTTTTCATGCAAATGTCAATGAAGACAATTGCCCACGCAGCTTTGTTATCATATATATGTAATAAAGAAATTCGGGATCTTAAAAAAAGCATAACTTATTACCGGTACATAGCTTTTAAGTTTGCACTTTAAATAAGTAGGCCACATGAAAAACACTAAATTTAGGCTCCTGCGAACATTTATAATTTACAGTGTTCGTTTTGTGCACTTTAATTTTTCTTTAGTGCTGTAAGCAAATGGATTTATAGTTTTAATGGCATTTTGTCAACGATTGTCATCAATCATAAAACTATTTAATTTTGCTGCATAAACAATGAGATATGAACAGCAAGCTGCAGCCGTCTTTCATCAGAGTTAGCCGTCACACGTCGAACATTCCATGTCTTAATCAACCGAGTTGAAGTGAAGAAACGAAATTAATAATTCAAGCTATTTTCAGACAATTTCATGACTCTTAAATCTTTCCATATGAAAGTTGGTTGTCGTTTTTTTTTGTGATTTTAAGACTTTAACGTAAAATTCTGTTAGGTTAAATTTTGAAAAATAGTTTGTCACATCTGTCTTGTGAGAACGTATTACGAAATATGCTCTCTTTTCTTGCATGGGTTTAATTTACATTTTATAACAGCAATATTTCTTGACACATTTGCACTGTGCATTTCAATACATTATACTTCAAAATTAGAAATTTTCACTGTGGTCTTATTTTTCGCAAGTTTGAGTGCAAAACATCGGCATTTGTGTGAATTAAAAACCACAGGGACAATTTCACATGTATATCATACAAAATAATCTTTAGTACCCAAAATATTAAATGCTCTAACTAATGAGCATGGAAATATCAAGAAATTGTATTTCTCAATTGGTAAAGTTTGTACTGAGGTAAAATTTCGGATCTTACAGTTGTGTGAACTTTAATACACTAAAGTGGGAAATTATAGAAATAGAATAGTCAGTAACTGAGCTGTTCACCTTTAGGTAATTACATGTATAGAGTGTCTATACAACTGTTTTAAGACTAAGGAGAACATAATTTTCAACAGAATTATACAACCCTATCATATTCACATGAACATTTATGAGGTTGTTATATCATATACATTTTGTGTGTCACAGGCACATAACATTTTCAAATGCGGTTTGGAATAAATATCTGTGTAAAATACCAGGCTTTCAAATACACATAATTTTTATTCGACATGTAGTTGTATAAAATCTCAGTTTTCTAGACAATTATTTCATAGTGTATCTGTATTAATATTATATTTTAATTTGCAGTTTGTATTCCTGTTTTTAATGAATATTAAGGGTTCAACCTTAATTATAAATAATTATAAATAATTATTTTGAGAACATATAATTATACATGTGGTTCTGGCCTGGGTTTGCAGATACTATAAGACTAATGTATGAGAATATATATTCTTATATTATATGATAGAGAAATATAACACATTCATCACCATGGACTTTGAAAAATAATATATGTTATTAAATAAGAGATTTGATAGTGGCACTGTTATTTGTCCGAGGGCAGTCGTAATTGGCCCGAGCCGAAGGCAACTTTATTACATAACAATTATTTATTTAAAAGATATAAGTTTAGAAGAATAGTTCATTGAATATATTGTGTCAATATTTTTCAGCTAACTTAACAAGCTAACAATTGCATGAAATGCCTATGCAATATGTCAACCAATTAAATTGCAGGAAAGCAAGGCCAATAACATAAGTGATATTACTTATTGGACCGCTTATTAAAATTGCCAGTCTATTATTGAGTAGGGCTGGTAGAATGTTACAGGGCATTTATTAAAAGTTATGTCATAATTATTAATACAGCGTTCCAAGTGTACATACACCGTGCATGTGGTTCTGGCCTGGGGTTGCAGACCTTATTATACTATAAGACATTTTTAAGAATGACTATAAATATCGATAAATATAATTCATAATGAAAAACAATTATAAATAAAAGTGTTCGAAGTGACATACACGGTGCCTGTGGTTCTGGCCTGGGGTTACACGCCACGGTGGTGAAGTTTTCACACTGGCCAATCACCGTCGAGAAGAGGTCCGGGTACGTGCACTCGGCCACATGTTCCTGGAAGTTGATATAATTATGACGATTGCATTGTAAATATGTTAATATAACTTTATGATAAAATATTTTCGGGGCTATAGAAGAATTACATGTGGTAATAGAAATAAATGTAGGAGGAAAGTTATATATGAAACCATGGCTAAATTTTCTTTTCTGTAGAGACAAAAAAATCCTGCTTGTCTAACTCAGTCTGCGCGTTAATTATTTTTCGACTATAGCCCTTTGGGCTATTGAAATAAAATTTTCCATAATCCATAGCCTGAATGAAATTTTAATAGCTCAAACTTTTTGTTGTGGTCATAATGCATACAAATCATAATAGAAATTATTTTACTTGCACTTATTTTAATCTTGCTTGTGTTTTCTTACGAAAAAAAGGACTCCACAATCATTTTTTACTGGACTCGGGCTTTGGGCTTATAGACTAATTCGCAGACTGGTCTAACTAATTGTATGCTGGTTGAAAATCGTTTCAACTTTAACATTCTACATTTTTAAGGATGCTCTTATAAGCCAGCAATTGAAGTATCGACAACCTGTTTGTCGGACCATCTGAAATATCGTTTAGTCTGACAAATTACAGAAAATTATGTGACCTCGTAATGCACAATCAGAAGACTGAATATTGTGTGTATATATAATGCTTGCTACACACACATGCAACGTTAAAACATAATGTACTTTCTCGCATTTGTCGAAGCATTGAACGACATTTTGAGCAGTTTATCAATATGTTAATTGTGATGTCGTACTTGAAGTGTTCGGGCTGTTGTCTTGCTGCAGTCGTAATACTTGGCACAGCTGGAAGGCTCCGGCAGCAGCATGGTTGGATGTGACCGGCAGTAGAACCCCAGCACACCTGTTGCAGGGAGTGTTGATTGCATTGTAAAAATCAGTTTTATAAACTTCACCGGCTTAATATTTTAGGGAAATGCATTGAAACTGAATGTACCACTGACTGACTACCAGAATGTGATACTGTCTTCTGCACTTTTAAAAATTTGGAAAGTCCTGTCTCGACCAAAATATCTTTAATTAAAAGTGCAAACAAACTCAGTTTAAATATGAGAAGGTTTTTTATGCAAGGACAAGGAACTAGTTTCACCACATATGAAAGACTGGCAAGGTGTATTAAACATTTTTAGTTGGTCAAAAAGCAATATAAACACTGAGTCCAAATATTTCTGACCTTTTAATCTACTGTCAATTATAGAGGTTTTGTGTATGTCAGAATAAATATCTAAAAAAAATATTTTTAAGTGTAGTAAAAAAAATGTATGGGGTGTTACAATATGTTATTGATAATACAAAAAGTCATGTAGTCAAGTTGCCCAAATCAGCATGAAGTTTGTTGGAATAAAGGTGAAGGTGGCCTAAGTAAGATGAAATGAAGGCCAAAATGGATAAAGTTTAAATTGAAATAAAGGGCAATAAAGGAGAATCAAGTTAAACAAGAGCCATAAAGATATTATGTGATGTTTTAAGTCGGAGGCGATAACCTGAACAAACTTCAAAGTGTAAAATGAACAAAGGGCTATAACTCCAAAATTAGGCAAGGTAGAGTTCAGGGGTGGCGAAATCTCAAAAATGTATACTTGTCCACGGACAACTGGTTGTAACAAAGCACTTGTCCGTATCAAGGCACTACTTGCCCGTACACAAATAAATACAAAGGCAAGATTTGTCAATATTATGATTTAATGAATGTACTTTAAATGCTTTCTCATTAAATTGCTCTTATATTTTCACTTTATTTTCATAGTTAACATTTCTAATTAGTTTGGATTCAAAGAATATCTATTAGCATTTACGTGTATTAGTATTTTAAGCAGCGTCTTTTGGAAATAAAATGGTGTTCTTTAGACATCCTGGGATTAGGTTTTTTTTACTTGTCCACGGACAAGTCAACTGGAAATGATTACTTGTCCGGAGCAACAAATGTACGACTCGGACAACACGGACAATTGATTTCGCCACCCCTGGTAGAGTTACAGTCTTTGCACAATGCACTTCTACTCAATGAGTTCTATCTACCTACAAGATATCATGTTGATAACTCTTGTAGTTTCAGAGTTATCTCCTGGACAAGAAATGCACACGGATGGACAAAGCGGCGACTATATGCTCTCCCTTTGGATAAACAATTAAGGCTAAATTGGATGGAGTAATAACATTATAAGAATTAGATCTTCGTATGTCGGAGCATTATACGCCTGAAGGATGAGCCGTTTGATTAATTAGTGGTGAAAACTTTACTTAAGTTTAACCTCCGCATTCATCTGTTCAACTACTGATATTGACCAGTCTTTCTACCAAGTACAATGACTGTCATTCATAAACTTTTCAAGATATTGAGTGGACACGGTTTTTGAATAAATACTACTGTGACCTTGACCTAGTGACCTCAAAATGTATAAGGGGCATCTTCTGCATATGACCAATCTTCTTATTATTAATAAGTACAATGACTATCACTCAAGAACTTTTCAAGATATTGAGCGGACATGGTTTTTGCATTAATTGCTACTGTGACCTTGACATTTGACCTAATAACCTCAAAATATATTGGGATCATCTACTGACCATGACCAATCTACCTTACAAGTACCATGACTGTCACTCATAAACTTTCCAAGATATTGAGAAAACATGGTTTCTGCATAAAACGCTACTGTGACCTTGACCTTTGACCTAGAGACCTCAAAATGTATAGGAATCATCTACTGAGTACGACCAATCTTCCTACTAAGTTCCATGACTGTCACTCATATTTTTTTTAGATTATTGAGTGGACATGTCTTTTGCATAAAATGCTACTGTGACCTTGACCTTTGAACTACTGACCTCAAAATTTATAGGGGTCATCTACTGACCATGACCAATCGTCCTACCAAGAAGAATGACTGTCACTCATAAACTGTTAGATATTGAGCAGACATGATGTGACTAACGGACAGACAGAGGTAGGCCTGGACAGACGGACGGACGGACGGACGGACGGACGCCATACCACAATACGTCCGAAGTTTTACTTCGGACGTATAAAAAGTCCTAGGTGGTAAAAAATTATTGAAAAAATGGCGAATTTAGGCAAATTTAAATGGTACTAAGGCCAAGGTGTTTAAAGTTAAATGAAAAAAGGCAGGGATACATGAGGCCTTCTGATATTGTTTGTACCTGGATTATAGGGGGCACATGCGTGCATCTGGGGGTTGAAGTATCCCAGGTCGCACTTGCCCTGGCCCATGGTGCGGTTCTTCTTACAGTCCTTGTATTCAGGGGCAAACACATTCATCGGCTGACGTCCGTCGTCCACGCCCACACACGTAGGCCATCGGTCACGACACGGCTTGCAGGACGGGTCAGACCCGTTACACTTGTTCTGAAGGTAGTCACCTGTGGTGGAATCATTAGTATTATGGAAAATGATTTCAAACTTTGTATACATGTACACTGTTACTACACCACACTGATTCCATTGTTATATTGGTATTAAAAAATGATATTAAATATTTAACTACACAAACGAGTAAAAACTAACCACATTTTATTCATACCTGTACGAAAAGTTACGGGCGTAAAAGACACGTAATTTTCTTCATTTTACAGGCGTAATTTCACAAATTACGGTTGATCTGTATTCTATAAGAA
>Ga0224511_10002382_pt1 | contig 12624 bp, 15 predicted proteins | sample SF_May12_sed_USG_2_FD_169988 | JGI IMG/M metagenome (GOLD analysis project Ga0224511, IMG submission 169988) | Sediment microbial communities from San Francisco Bay, California, United States - SF_May12_sed_USGS_8_1 | ecosystem: Environmental > Aquatic > Marine > Sediment | place: USA... | reverse complement strand
GCAAGATAGTGGAATAGCAGGATAGTGGAATAGCGGGATAGTGGAATAGCAGTATAGCGGGATAGTGGAATAGCAGGATAGCGGGATAGTGGAATAGCAGTATAGTGGAATAGCAGGATAGCGGAATAGCAGTATAGCGAGATAGTGGAATAGCAGGATAGTGGAATAGCAGTATAGCGGGATAGTGGAATAGCGGGATAGTGGAATAGCAGTATAGCGAGATAGTGGAATAGCAGGATAGTGGAATAGCGGAATGGCGGGATAGTGGAATAGCAGTATAGCGGGATAGTGGAATAGCGGGATGGCGGGATAGTGGAATAGCAGGATAGTGGAATAGCAGTTGGGTTTTCATTTTGTAGATATAACCCAGTCAGATTTGGAGGCTGTCCCCGTTCCTTCAGTCTCTATATCTCAAGCGAGTGGAGAGGCAACGCCAAATGGCTCTATCAATGAGGAGAATGAGTACGCTAAGACTAATGGCGGAGTGGAGATGCCACGATCACCGTCCTCCCGAGCTCTTGATACGGAGAGTGTTAGCAGCGCTGACGGCGTTAACGTCGCCTCGTTTACTCACGTTCTGCAGATGGATGCGTTCTTGGTGTTCCGCAGTCTCTGTAAGCTCAGTATGAAGCCGCTCAACACAGATGGACCGCCTGATCCCAAGTAAGCATCAGGCTTAACCGTCACATGTATCATCTTTGTAGTGTAAAGGTACTTTTTCACTCCACCTTGCATCGGTTTTGTCCTGAATCAGACTCAGTACGAGAATGATTGTATCCAATGGCTGGTTTCCGGTTCCTAAAGGACTGGCATTAGTAAAATAATTGGACACCCATGTCAGATCGGATAGGTTTTGTCTCTGAGAGGCAGAGGTATCGAGGTATCGAGGTATCGAGGTATCGAGGTATCGAGGTATCGAGGTATCGAGGTATCGAATCGGTTGACAAGGACAGATCCAAGTCAAACGGTGCCCAAACTGCAGTGAGAAAATATCATTAGACTCAACGAGTTCATTGCATGTATCAACCTGGCATTGTTTGTCTCTGCGTAGCTACCACGGGTAAGTTGATTAGGGAGTCATGTGTGGACTGTTCACTGGGTCTTTCGGTTTGCATGTCCATTGCTATTCAATGAGAGTGCGATTGTACCCTATCGTTTTCCCTGTCTCTTTCAGTTTCCCACCGGATCCTTCCAAGTTATGGTGCATCACACTTAATCAGCGCTTTACTGTTATTTACTCTCTGCATATTACAGATCACACGAACTACGATCAAAGATATTATCTTTACAACTGCTGCTTCAAATTCTGCAGGTAATAATAAATGATAAAGCAGCCAGGTGATTCTGGTTATTCTCTTCCAATGTGTCAGAAGCTTGACTGTGTCACTTTGCAGTTTCTATGCATAAGCAATCAATGGTTTAGGAGTCGTGGCCTCCACATTGCTTATACTGAAGTCTTGCCACGCCTCTTTCATTGCCCCTCATAACTCGGCATTCGGCTGTCCTTTTCATCAAACCATTGACATTTGAGGGTTTTGAGGCAGAAGTTATTAGGCATCATGTAAGAACCTCATACTCCCAATGGTAGCCTGGCATGGCTTCAACCCAAGATCTTCTGCCAAGCACTCCGGACACTTAACACTAGACACTATCTCCGTTTTGTCATGGCAGGATATTTTTTATTACAGAACGCGGGACCAGTGTTCAAGTCTAACGAGATGTTCATCAGTGCCATTAAGCAGTATTTATGCGTGGCATTATCCAAGAATGGCGCATCAGCTGTTCCCGAGGTTTTTGAGCTCTCCCTCGCCATATTCCTCGCGCTTCTCGCCAACTTCAAACAGCATCTCAAGAGACAAATTGAGGTAATCGCTAAAGCCATATTTACTGTCCATCCTGACCGCGGCCCAACCAGCCAAAAGAAAACCCAAACCCCAACCAGCCAAAAGAAAACCGTGCAGTTTTCGCGCAAGCCATTCAAGGGGCTCTTAAAGGAGTTATGATATGGACAAATGTGTCTTCACTTGTTTGTAGATTCTGAAGCCTACCATAAACAAATGGGCCCAATACCCAGTTCAAATGAAAGCTTAGATATAGCCCTATCCAATGTGCATACTTAGAGCCCTCAACGACGTACTTTTCAGACTGTCACCAGAATTGGCCTCAAGATAGGAAATTAACACAGAGCTGTTGGTGTTTGCATTGATTTCTCGGCTTACGCGCCGATTTTTGACAAATGTGTTTGCATGTGAGAAACCGTGCAACAAAAAATATAGAAATAGGGTTTCAGAGCGCAGTTTTTCACCTCTGTCAACGAGCGTTATTGCCTTTATTGCGCAATTATAGAGGCCCGAATGCACCGGCCTCTATTTAGGGCTAGGGAAAACCAGCAAAGCGCTTCTTATAACTTCAGTTTTCTCCAATCTTACGGTCAATTTTAAGTTCTACTCGGTTTTATAAGGGGGTGAAGATCACTAGGTCACTAAGTTTTAGTAATTAGATCCCATTTTATTCGTATTTCGGCCATTTGGGCCGTAGTTATTTGAGTGATCGATATTCGGTTTGTGGAAAAAGACCACTTGCTATTGCTGCAATGAATGCGGAGTTACCTCCCTTTAAGAATGGGGAACACCACTCCGAATGTACGTCGACAATCGACCGTGTCATAACCCCTTTAAGCTCAAAATAAACAGTAATTCTAACGCTATCACCTGATTGATGATTGAGGCTTCAAAGTGCCCACTGATTGGTCAAGTGCCTGAGTAGAAGTTATAACTTTATTATAACACCAACCACCTGAGAACGCATCACCAAAACCTTGGTCATGTATGACGAAGAACCCGGCCCCCATCGAACATGAAAGAGGTTATCATCTATATTAGGGGTGCTGTCATATCTGCGGAGATGCGATGGATGTGAGCTCACCCTGAATGCTAGGGCCTCAATGAGAAGGATAGCTCAAGTTACCGCATGCTAAAATGTAATCCCCCTGTAGTGTTTCATTTAAAAAAATCAGCCATCTTCCAGGTCCTTATGAAAACAACGATTCACTTTTTTCAGGTCTTCCTAAAGGACATCTTCCTTTTTATTCTTGAAACATCCAGCAGCTCATTTGAGCATAAGTGGATGGTGGTGCAAGCTCTAACACGAGTGTGTGCTGATGCACAATGCGTTGTCGACATCTATGTCAACTATGATTGCGACCTTGATCTCGCTAATATCTTTGAGCGTCTAATTAATGACCTCGCAAAGATCGCCCATGGTCAGCAGGCTATCGTGTATGGTAAGACAGAGAGACGTCACTGTTGGTTGATAACTGACCTATTCCTCAGAAACAGTAATCACTCCGCATACGAGTAGATCACTATGTATCAAATTAAATCTTCACTGTATCTGCTGCTGTATTTTACTGTTTATATTCTACATTACAATTCCCTGTGCGGGGTGATGAGTCTTTTTTGTTAACAACGAAAAATTTTGGTGGGACCTCGGAAAAAATTAGGATTGGATGCCCTTCCTATCATCATCATTGAACTTTCTGGGATTCGAACCCATGCCTCTCTGAACACGCGTTTAGTGTTTCAATCATTAGGCCATGGCTGCCCCGTGCAGCTTCTAGGTTGGCTTAGTGGTAAGAATGAACAGCTTGCTCGCAGAAAGTCGCAGGCTCAAACCCCAGAAAAATCAATGGCGGTTGTCAAAGCGCCATCCAGTCGTACTTCATCACCGAGCTCGGATAAAGTCTCCCTATTAGCCAAGGAGTGAATACCTTGATCACACGCAGAGAAGTGGAGTATGGAGTGTGCAGTATAAGCCGGTGGGTCGGATAAGGTTTTGTCTCAACCTGTCGGTGAGGATGGCTAGCTGACATGTTTTTTTTTCACCAGGTGCTACCGCAGCGCAGGAGCAGAGTATCAGACTGAAGGGACTGGAATGCATTGTGTCCATTCTCAAATGTATGGTGGAGTGGAGCAATGATCTTTATGTAAATCCACATCTCCTGTCCAATCTAGGTACGATAGCACACCACAATCTACAGCTAGGGATTCTACTGGGGGGGGGGACTTTTATCTACTCGGCTATTCTACCCTACTCACTCTACTTAAAATCTGCTGATTTTTATTCATTTTCTCAGTATGATTATAAAAGAACAAAAAATGTGGAGACTAAAAACATTGTGGGTATAAAATACTAAAATGAACAGGGATTAAATAATTCTCCCTGGATTCAAACCAGGATAATGCTGCGTGTTTGGGAAGATCTCCCAGGATAATGCTGCGTGTTTGGGAAGATCTCCCAGGATAATGCTGCGTGTTTGGGAAGATCTCCCAGCAAATGGAAACAATAACAGATTTCCTGATCTCCATATTCCTATTTAGGTAATGAGGAGATGCCTATACACCCTGATGGTGATTCCGACTCGGGAAAAGGAACAATGGCTAGCTACAGCAGTGCCAACTCACTTAGTGACTCTAATCAGGCTATCGATAGTCCGGAACAGTTTGAGGAGTTGAAACAGAAGAAAGAGGTTCTTGTCACTGGCATTGAAATGTAAGTTGTGAGCCCTTCGTTGTTAGCTCGCCGGCTCAAACAGACTGTATTAAGCCAAATTAGCAGAATTAGGCGTTGTGTTGTTATATCAGTATGCGAAAATACGATTGGCATAGAATATACGAGAAAAAAAATTATGGTTTAATAAACTCCTCAGCAATTTATTTGCTGGGGTGAAAATAAATCTAGTTTATTTGACACTTGGTCCTCGGTCCTCACACTTTCTTTGTCTTTGGTAGTATCCAGTGTATTGAATCAGCTTGTTACTGACACGCGCGCACAAGTGTTCAATTTATATACCTTTAATCTAGTAATACAATGTTTGTTCCGGCTCTAGGTTTAACAAGAAACCCAAGAAGGGAGTGCTGTTCCTCCAAGAGGCGGGTATCATAGGTCACTCTGCCGAGGACATCGCTCGGTTCTTCCATACCGAGGAGAGGCTGGATAAAACGATGCTCGGTGACTTCATGGGAGAAAATGATAAGTAAGTGGGCAAGTGAGCCAAGTGCAGCTGCCTGCAAATTTCTGCAAACCAGGAATTAAATATTGAATGATTCCAATCCCAATATGCTTCACTCCAGTAGATAAGGCCAATAAGCATTCAATGCTTCGTCAACCGACTTGACTTGTCACCCGCTTTCTCATTGTGATCTTATTTTGTCCATTTCAGGCTCAACAAAGAAGTGATGTACTCGTATGTGGATCAGCTTGACTTTGATGATGTCGAGTTTGTGCCAGCTCTGAGGGTATTCCTGGAGGGTTTCCGTCTTCCTGGTGAAGCTCAGAAGATCGATAGACTCATGGAGAAATTCGCATCCCGATACTGCCAGTGCAATCAGACGTATGTATCATTTGTAAAGAAGGAGAGTCGAAACATGCTTTTGCGTTCAAGTTTGCTTCCGATCCAACTCTAAACAATTAGTTTGAGTGAACAATTTCATTGGTCGATGGATCTGATGTCCAAGCCAAATGTATCGCGCATTTTCTTTCGCCTTTTTGCAATTCCAGTTGAACTCAGCATAAAATGGAAAAGCGCCTTATGGTCTTTGGCCTTGAAATAAAAAAAGTGTGTTTGAATGTGTTGCTGTCCAAATTACTTTTTAGCTCCAGCTCAGTTATGATTTAGGAGTTGTCTTTTATTGCATCTTTTTGGTCAAGGTATCACAACTCCAATTATTAGATGTTGCAGTCAATTTTTTTACTACATACTTAGTTTTTTCCGTATTGCTCATTCTCACGTGATCTGCATTACTCAGATGAATGGGCACCCATTTGGAGTGTATTATGGTCACGACGGTGTTACCATCTATAATAGTCCACTCCATGCGATTCTTAGTCTGCTTCCTTTTGTAGAAATGCAGTCTTTGCTAGTGCAGATGCAGCGTATGTATTAGCCTTCTCATGTGTTATGTTAGCCACAGACCTTCATAGCTCCCAGGTAACTAACTTACTCTACCTATTAGTCTCTGGATTGTAGGCTGTAGTGATTAACCATATGTTCTCACAGTGGGATATATTTCTAACATCCCATTTCAGCCTCATCCATGTTCCAGATATATTAGGTATTGTCAGACCAGCAAACATTTCTTGTGCATTGGGTTACCAGATTTAAAAAGGGTGTAATGTATTTAAACTCTAATGGACCTGAATGTATAAAAGGCGTCTGATCTTACTTAAGCTATCCATGTAAAATAAAACAAAAAATAGCACCAAATGGTTAACGCGTAGCCCAAATCACGCGTACAAGAAAATTGGCGTGTGCCACTAAAATAATTGGTAGTTGGATTTGTTGGTGTGACTTAACAAATACTGCAATTAACAATGTAGTCTCGTCCGCACTGAATTGTCTTCCCAGTGCTTTGGAGACAAAAGTATACTGCAATACCACCACCCATCTGTCTCGGCCTAGTGGCCAAACAATGTCCAACAAATATCTACCTGTCCAAAAATGTCATATTTCATACTTAATACTAGATTATTGTTTTTGATAGGTAAAGAATAAAATGACCAAGGAGCAGTACATTAAGATGAACAGAGGTATTAATGACAGTAAAGACTTACCCAGTGACTATCTATCGGCTATCTATGATCAGATCGCTGAAAGTGAGATCAAACTGAAAGCCTCATCATCTACCAGTAAACCAGGCCAGGCTGCTACACCAGGTATCATATCATGACTTACACTGTATATTACCTTCTGTGGTGTAGTCTGGAATCACGGCGGTAAATTGAGATATGTAATACAATGTTTCACTCTACTGTAGGCATAATTGTGATTGTGATAGGATTCCGTTGGAAATCTCAAGCAAACTAAACGAGCTTTCCTTTTAAAAAACAGTAACAATTAGTTCTTGGGATCACTGCTTTCAAATCTGCGTAATTTTGCATCCTGAATGTGGACCACTCATGTGTTGGGGTTTCCATACTGGATGCAGTATTCATGTAATCTTCTGTTCTCTCTGGTGTGTACTCCTAGCTACCCTTCCACTTATGCTGTCTGAGCTCTTCATAATTTAGACCTCTATAGATTAAATCTATCGGCGATCCTGACTCTATGTTATCCTAACTGTACGTTATTTTAACTGTATGTTACAGCAGGGCTAGTGACGGATAAGCAGCGTAAGAAGATGTTTGAGAGTGAAATGTCCCAGATGACATCAGTAGCCAAGGCTCTAATGGAGAGCGTCTCACACGCTAAAGTCGAGTTTACTAGCGCTCGACATCATGAGCATGTCAGGCCAATGTTCAAGGTAAAATGCTGGCGTTTGAGACTATTGTCCAATGTTCCTTTATCCGGCGGAGAAATTTCTTCCCTTTTCTTATACGACTGTCTTCCAGTTGTTAGTGAAGGTGGTGGGTCAAATACTAGTTTGTCGACTCGCTATGGTTTAGCATGGGGAACTGTTAGTAGGCCCCAGAACTGAGTATCATTTGATTTGTAATGCTGAGGCGTTATTTTGCAGTAATGCTGACGTGTTATTTTGCAGATGGTGTGGACACCTTTCCTCGCCGCATTCAGTATCGGCCTGCAGGACTCGGATGAGTCCATGATGTATGTACAGTGTTTGGACGGTATGAGATGCGCTATACGTATTGCCTGTATATTCGGCATGGAGCTGGAACGAGACGCTTATGTCCAGGCACTCGCCAGGTAAAGCTTCCGGAGAGCAATGGTTATTGATTAAATGCATACAATCAGCTACATGTGCATGTACGGGGAGTAGCTTGAATATTCCTTCGCCTTGAACTTTCTAAGCCTGAGCGGTGGGAGCTGAGAATCGTGTGAGGGGCCATACTCATAGCAGGAGTCCGGCATGATCAGAGTTAGAACCCACAATCTAGCAATCTTGCCCCAAGTGCTCTGGGCGCGGAGTTACCCTTGTCAGACGAGGCATAGCTCTACATACCATTACCAGTACAGTATATCACAGTGCATCAGATTTAAATATAATTACTTCAGGTTCACCTTGCTGACTGCCAATTCACCGCTGACGGAGATGAAGACAAAAAATATAGAGACTATTAAGGCGTTGATAGCGATAGCTCATACGGATGGAAATTACCTCGGACACACCTGGCTGGAGGTATACAAAAAATGGTGCAGTCAGAGCTTGGTAGTTAGCATTCTCTACTTGTGTACTGCGAATTGTAGGTTGGAGTATGAGAAAACTCTTTAACAGGAGAATGGCATCCGACACTGATTTGCTCCTGTGCCAAGTCTTCCTGTAGAACCCTATAGACATGCAATGTAACGCGTAGCGAACTAATTGACCCTGTATAGGGAATAGTTATGCGGACAGAGAAATAGAGCCCCTCCAGGTCACCCTAGTTTTCTTTGTTGTCTCTTGCGATCAAGGAAACGACTGTCTAGGCCAGAGCAAGATGAAACGTTGTTTCCAATGAAGACCTCCGCCTATCTATTGCTGATCCCAAAATTAGTCATCAATCTAAGATCGCTGGTAAAAAAAAGCTGTCAAACTGTTGAATTATTTCGGCTATGAATTTTGGTGCGGTCAGTGCGGTTGCTATGTTTGTTTCCCCGTGGATGCGAGACAGTGATGAATTACACGTGTGCCAATGATTTCGATGAAAAATGAACCCTAAGTTTCTTTCATGAACCACTAAAATTTTGTAATCACGCTAAATAAAGATGAATGTAGCGCTTAGAAGAGTGATGGGCTGCGCTGGCTAAGCCTTGTTATGTATCCGGAACTGAAATCGGTCCGCGTTTATTTGTCTGTCTGTTTGTCTGTCATTGCCGCGTATAATTTTACCCTTTGGGCTTTAAATTAACCCGGAGTGGCAGCGTCCCTGGAGTGGCAGTGATGGCGCACCTGCAGAGTCTGCCGTAAGTCAGATCCTGTCCACGTCAAGTTAAATAAAGTGACCATCAGAAGCCGTCCTGTGTCAGCACAGCATGTGTTATGGTATGCTATCCGCAGTTCTAAATAACCACCAGTGACTTTTTGCAGATCTTACGATGCATCTCACAGTTGGAGTTGGCTCAGCTAATCGGAACCGGAGTTAAATCGCACACCAAGGGAAAGAGTGGTAAACCGACCAGCACCATGGAACATTTTGATGGTGAGTACCCCACTGCTTACTATATACTCACTATATGCTTACTATATAGATCTAGGCCATTCCTCTTCCTGGATGAAACTTGATTTTTTTATTAGTTTAGACAATCATTTGTCAACCTGTTTCCCGGATACGATCGGGAACCCATCAAATAAATTCTATTTCCCCCATTAAAATTTGTTGTTCCTTGTAGCGCTGACAAGAGACTCAAAGAAGTTAGCGTCGGTGCAAGGTCAGATGCTTCAGACAAGCAGTCAGAGCGTGGTAGTGGCCATGGATAGAATCTTTACAGGATCGGTGAAACTGGATGGTGATGCTATAGGTGTGTACTCTTTCTCCTATCAATAAATGTAGAGTGACTACAGAGGATTCCCCTAATTTCAACGGGAACGGAATAAGCTCGTATAGTCGAAAGAATCACAGATTATGTGCTCAAATAGTTATGCCGATCTCTTGTTGTGATTATGGGCTCCCCCCATCATTCCCAGCTCCTACCGCTTCAGAAAGAGCCTCCGGCTTAGGAGGTCTGCCAAACACAGTACATGCTCATCTGAGACTGATGCATATTGATTTAGTTTAATCTCTTTGCAGTTGAGTTTGTGACGGCCCTGTGTACAGTTTCCATAGATGAGTTATCCAATTCAACTCACCCTCGAATGTTCAGTCTTCAGAAGATAGTTGAAATCTCCTACTACAACATGGGCAGAATCAGGCTGCAGTGGTCGAGGATATGGGCCGTTCTCGGTGATCATTTCAATAAGGTGTCTATACAGCAATCGTCACCGTTTCATCTGTCATTATCATGTGACTCCTACATTCAAGGGAATCCAATACAGTTGATAGCATTCCATCCCACATCACCAGGGCCAAGAGGTGACTTACTGGACAGTGCACTCAGTGTTAAATGTAACCGGACGGCCATGAATCTAACGTCAGAAGATTGGAGGGGGTCACTCTGTATTAATACAGACAGACTCACCGTCAGTCTTAGAGTATGCATGTGATGTTACACGCCGCTGGGTCAGTAACAAGGTGACATGTGACAAGTTCTCCTCCTGCGGACATTGTTACCTTACCACAGAATCTGTAGGATGACAATCCACCCATAGGGTGACTCGTTAACTGCCACCGACCACAAACAGTCCAGAGGCGACTTGACATGACGGATTCGACTGCTTCTCGTCTCCACTCTGTCCTGATATGGAAATTCACTCATTAGCACTCCTTGGGAAAACATTCAATCAGACTGATGAACTCTAGGTGACAAGCCACGTCAAGCCCACAATATAGTGATCTGTTTGTTCCTTATTTGTTCTGTGAAAGCCCAGCTCATTAACTCTCGGCACAGATGTGCTCTAGTGCTAGGTAAAATATGTGATTGGTATCAGCAATACCGCATTCTTACTTCTACTGACGTTATTCCAAGCATTGTTTGTTTTGTGTCCCTATTACACCCTGTGATTCCTCGATTTTCATCAGGTTGGTTGTCTGCCCAATGAGGATGTAGCCTTCTTCGCGGTCGACTCTTTGCGTCAGCTGTCTATGAAGTTTCTCGAAAAGGGAGAATTCGCCAACTTCCGTTTCCAGAAAGACTTTTTGCGTCCGTTTGAGCATATCATGAAGAGAAATAGGTGCGTTTTTGATAAATCTGATCCCAGTGATGAATGTGTCTGAGAAATTGCAAAGTTAGTGTAATTTACTCAGGCAACACTCATTAGCAATAGCTGTAGGATAGCCATGCCTTTTTTGCGATAGGATAGTGTACAGTGTGTGTTCCATGCAGAGCTCCCATCTACTCCTTGAGCTGCTCTTTATCATCCTATATGATAAACTGTCAAAATCTTACGATTGCGGACCGGTTTGCAAACCAGACTGCTTTATTGGTATTATCAGCGCAAAATAAACTTATCCTTGCCAATATTTTATCTAATTTTCAGGTCACTATCAATACGAGATATGGTTGTGGCTTGCGTCGCTCAGATGGTGAACGCGCAGGCCGGAAATATTCGCTCCGGCTGGAAAAACATATTCAGTGTATTTCATCTCGCTGCTTCCGAACACGAGGAGACAATCGTCTCGTTAGCTTTCCAAACCATCGGCAAAGTCATCAGTGAGTGACACTTGTTATTGTCTGTCTATTTTCAACATATACATATCATGCTTATATATCTATGGTCAGCAAGCTTGTTTATATCCAGCAGGTCTGGGTGCGGGGTGACTATGGAGGTACACTGTGAGAATAAGTTCCTTTTAATATATTGTAATGCGAAGCCAATTGTGGATGTTGGTATGACAGCACTTAAGGCGTTGATTCTCAGGATGGCCAAGTGCCTGCGTGTAACAATAAAATAAATAATGCAAGGAAACAACAAGAAACAATATGAAGTACTCCTTAGATTGTACTCTCGCTAACAATAAGGTTTTAGGCTTTAAAAACGCTTTAACTACGTAATACTGAGGTTCACTCTATAACCAGCTCGTTATTGTAGGTTCAGTGTTTAATCAGTACTTTGAAGCCGTGGTGGGATCATTCCAAGACGCAGTAAAATGTCTATCAGAGTTTGCCTGTAACATCGCCTTCCCTGACACTAGTATGGAAGCCATCAGGCTTATAAGGGCATGCGCTAAAATCGTCGCTGAGAAGCCCAAGGTGAGACTAATAAACTGTACCTAACCGTGTACGTTATCTCCTCCTAGTCTCTTGGTACTGTGGTGGTGGTGGTCCGCCATGTGGCTGGTCCCTCCACCATCTATCCCCATCTCATACTGCTCTGTGTATTTTAGTACATAGTGTAGTATAGGACCTTCTGCGACTGATCCTGTCCAGGATTGCTAGTCTCGCTCCTCCCTCTCCGCCGCTTCTGTTCCACTATGCCCTCTATAATTAGCTTAACCACACTGCCATATCCTAGGACCTACCCTAGGATATGACCCGAACCATCCTTGCTGCCTCCCTTTAATCTCGTTTAACAGACCGAAGGGGTTTAATTGTGATACCTTATAGACAGAGACGGGGTAAAATGACCAACGGAGTCCAGGAGGGGGTAGGGCAATCATTCGAGTGCTTGGTTCAGCCTCGATGTAACTGAAGTGTGAGCCCCTCACGTTACAGACCAACGCTCAGGCATATGAGGTCCACTAAATAAAGCTGCCAGTGCCTGCGTACAACAATTCAATGAATACTTCTCATAATAACATACGTTTCTTTGAATTGAGACCCCTTGGGCCCTTCAGGGTGGAATCCCTATGTTAGACCATGGTTAAGAAAACTTCCCAGAGTTTTCTTTATAAAGCCCTGGGTAACCCAACCAAATCATTCCCACCACCAGAGTTTGACTTGCGGTTGTCATGCAAATTTGCCAATTTGGAGTCTAATGTATGGTTTTCTAATAACTGCCCTGTACCCCAGCCATAATTAGTTAATGTGTTGGTCTGGTGCATTATGAAATCAATCATACATAGCAGCTACTCCTGGTCGAAGTCCATAGGGAA
>Ga0224511_10002381_pt1 | contig 12624 bp, 5 predicted proteins | sample SF_May12_sed_USG_2_FD_169988 | JGI IMG/M metagenome (GOLD analysis project Ga0224511, IMG submission 169988) | Sediment microbial communities from San Francisco Bay, California, United States - SF_May12_sed_USGS_8_1 | ecosystem: Environmental > Aquatic > Marine > Sediment | place: USA... | reverse complement strand
ATTAATGCTCAGTCAATCATAACATCATTTTGAAATTAACCATGAGAACTTTATTATTGATTTCATTTTGTGCAATAATGCAGAGCAAAGGCTGCATTTATAATGTAGGACTGCCTGAATATTTCCATCTTTCAGTAAATTGTAAATTTTACAAGTTAGCTGGACAGACATCACAGGCAGAGGCAGGAAAGTGCTTGATGAATACAAGAATGGCATCCTGGGACAGAAAAATCACACAGAACGATACAAGATGAATGTCAGGGGCCTGCTGTGTTATTTTTTCATCATTCCGTTCCAAACATCTTATTTCATTATGGCAAGAGATATATAAACCGAGAAAAACTTGTATTCATTAATGTTACAGTGGCCATGTAATCAAATCGCGTCCATTGTGGCCATTCCCAACCGAAGATACATTGATTAAAGTCACACAAATGCTGGATTACGATCACTTTCCTCGTAGATTTTATATGCCACGCACATCACAGGCCTCTGTGTGCCATACACAGGAATTCACCAAACCAGACCGAGGCCAGGATTGGATGGCGATGTTGTGGTGGAGTAGAATGGGAAAACATGCTTTCCCCTGACCTGCCGAGGCCGTTGTTTGAACCAGTGACAGTGTAAAGCCCGGATCTCATCTCCAAACACACAAACAACGTAATAGAACCGCTGGTCTCTATGGGAAAATACCAAAAATAAGGCTATAACACATAGAAATGGGTGCGAAAATCCCTCATATCAATGCAATCAATTTAAAGTCACTTTCCACCCTGCAGGAGATTAAAACATTTTTTCTCAACTCTAAGCATTTCTGTTTAAAGGCATGAATGCCTCTGTGACTTTCATCCTACCATAGGGCCGCACATATCTATCATCTTCAAAATATGATTTGTTTGGGACTAATAGGGCATAAATTTGTTTCAAGTGTGTGGGGAAGCACATTTATACCTCTAAGAGTGCAAGGATCATTGACACAGTCGATCTACTTACTGGCGTCATCAATAAACGAAATATTTTATATTTACTTTAAGACTAGTTCATATATACATCACCAAGGACAGTGTGTTAAACAAATACTACCGTTTCCCAAAACAACTCTAAATAATAAACAGTAGTCAAAGCGGATGCAATTAAGATTTTTCTATTTAAATATTTGACTATCCTAAAGAACTAAAGCCTTGAATTTCTCGATTAACTGACTTTTATTAGGTATGTACACAGTCTATTATGTATTCTATTTTATGATTTAGTATGATTACAATATCCTTATAATTTTCATTTTCACAGTTCAATGCCTCTTATAAGACTCAAATAATAATAGGGCCCAAGAGTCTTATAAATATAAATGTATCTGTTAATATAGTATCTTAAATGTACTTTGAAATATAATAAATGTTACCATCCATTGACACCAAGCGTGAATGATTTCCAGACTGAACATCAATAATGTTAGTGAATTGTAACCGTCACAAAAGGTGCGATGTAACCCTGACTGAGCACATTCATGAAATCACACCATTGCTCGAGGTAGAACATAAGCACAGAGCTCATAAATATTGGATCAAATATTTGACAAATAAATAATTCAGCCCCTAACAATCATCAGCAATTTTGCAGACTACCATATTGAGCATGGGTAAAAATCAGTTAATTTCCACATGGTTCTGATCGACAGCTACTAGTTGTTTGATACATCAAGAATGAACGGGTGATACTGTTTGATACTTTTCACAGATCGATAATAACGGGACAACACATTGAGACCAGGGCACCTATTCTGGATGGCAGGCACTTGACGTGATGGTTATATATTAGGTGCCATCCTGTTAGTTAATACACTGGGCACCGACATTATGAAATCCATCATTTATTATTTAGGTGGCACAAGAACAACTAACAGTACTAAGATTGATAAATGAAATGTGCATTTAAAAACGTGTCCCAAATGACACTAAAAGGACATTTATAGAAGTTACAATTGACGCTTTCATTTATCTTTATAATGTCAGTCATGTTTTGCAATTTACATATTTTGAGTTAAAAATTGTATATCTTGAAACTTTGCTAATTATTTGTTTCATGTCAATGTTGCCTTTAACAATTTGTCTAGTTGCATTTTCATTCAAAATTATATTCAGAGAACAACATGACTGTAAACATATCCAAGAATGACTTGACTGTTTAGGTTATTCTGTTCTACATATTGAGTTTGAAGGTTTAACCACTTGACAATGAAATGTGACTTTCAAATGGCCATCGTCAAAGACAATCCTGAGCATGCATTACACGAGGGGTCATAAAACATTAATGGCATGCTTCCGAAGCCTTTGAAGATGGCAGTTAAACCAGAAAGGGGTCTAGGGTTTTGACAACATGACAAACTCTCATTTGGTCTATGACAGAATCATTACACTGTTATTGTCTCAAAACGTTTAAACTTTCTTAAGAACTACCTAACCACATCTTCATCAAACTGTTACAACAAGTTTAGTATTTTAAACCCATCAGGGATCATTTTTGTTTTAAAACAAACTTGACTGCTTCATGTTTTATGCCTATTCAGGGACCTCAAAATTTTACAAGCCCCAAAAGGTAAACCCTTTTAAGCACAAACTTTCAATAACAGGCACTCACTGTCAAAGATCACCAAATAAAGGTCATGTTGGTGAAGACCCTTTTGGTTTAGGGTTCAAAATGGGGTTAGGTGTGAAACTGTATACAGCCATTACAAAAGGTTGGCCTTGCCATTCAGAAAACACCACATAGCTAAATTGTGGAGGAAGAAAAGAAATGGAAGAGACAAAGAATACCCCTCATTTACATGGAATGAATTTAAAGAAAATGCTGTTACACAATTTGTGATCATTATTCATTGAATTGTTACAGCAAGGTCTTCTACGCAAGGGCCTACAAAAGCCCCATGATGCCTGACTACAAATCCACCACAATTATTAGCCGAGCCGTTATGGCTGAATAGGAGATGAACTGTTTCATTACAGTGTCTAGTGGAGTAATGATGACTCCTCATTAATATTTCACCCAGTTTAGCACCATACCACTGAGTTCTAGCCATTTCGTTGAACGGCCCACATCTTTTTCACACCCAATGTTACTACCAATTTGGGATGTTTACCATGGCAGAATAACAAAGGTGTTAATTGAGACACCGTTTACCACCAGTATTCATGTCAACAATTATGAATGCAGCTACTGTTTAATACATGGATTTTGACTCTTCCAGTGATTAATGCCTGTGGGTTATTTAAGGCATCAGAAAATTCATTTATGTGTATTAATTTACCCAAGATATTCTGAAGAGCAATAACATCTTCAGCATGTATTGAGCGTCCTTTCCTATTCAAATAACTCATCCCAAAATCTATAAACGCTTTTGTGTGTCCCAAGACCCCCATTCAATTTGTATATAAAGACTAACTGGAAATACTGATTACTGGAGCCCTATTCATTGAAAACCTGGTACATTTCTCTTTATTAAGATCAATCATCAATAAATTTCACATACATCCTAATAGAAACACAGTCCTGGACAGCGACTTGATTTAACTAGAGGCGGCAAATTGGATTAAATTCTGCAACTGACAATCAGCTATAAACAGCTGATTCTTTATCAAGCTTACCCAGAGGCCTGCTTTAAAGCTTTGCCTGGAAATGGCTAAAGAAGAAGTTTCTTAAATAGGCGGGATCGCCTTATATGGGAAACGTTTTTAATTTCTCTCAAAACTTTTCGGACTGAACAAATCTTAACGCTTTTAATGGCAGATTTATTCGAGAAAAGAAATTCAAATAGGTCTGCTCAGCACGTTAGGAGACAGTTATTCAAATAGGATGGAAATTGAAGCATATTAAGTTGAGAAATTGTTTAAGGGTTTTATTTCTCTAAGGTCTAAACATATAGTGGGCCATTAAAGCCTTTTGTTTATTGTGTCACTGCATTGTTTCTTTTTCATCTTTTCACTTACACGCAATCAAGTTGGAAAAACATGGACAGTAACAACCTTACACCTTGTTTTCCCCCTCCCCTCGAAACAAAAATAGCATCATGCCTCCTTCGCTACTTTTGTAACTTCTACTACTTTTGTAACATTAAAGCGATTGTTCTTATATCTTATTTGTGTGTCTTGAACGATTAACGGCCATTACAGTAATGATTTCCCGTGATTACAACTCACTTTCCGTCAATCTCACACCAAGTGCACAGCAATCGTATACCACTTGAACATGCATTGATTTAAGCACTTTTTTCCTCCCTGCTTCTACACACTCAAGAAGGCCATTAGACTTGTGAAATTGATATGCATATATAAAGCGTCAGGCAAATATCTTTTGGAACTCTTTACCCAAGGCATCAATCAATCAGACAAAATTCAGACAGAAATTTAATATCTTTCACTTGATTTTAAACGCAAATATATCTATTCCAATGCCTTACATTTTAAGAAATCAAAGGTTCAAAGGGAAGATAACTGTTGAAAGCTTTGACCACTGGTCATTGATAAAGCTAGTTATCCCCCTTTCTATGACTGACCTCAGTTGAGTAACCATACAATGTTATCTTTATCTGAACCGGTCATTAATCAGGAACAACAAACATTGTACACATGGCTTTCAAAGATTTATATCAAATGTCGACATGTTATCTGACATGGTAGACATTTTATTTAAAACGTTTCTAATGTTCTTAAAATGGGGGGCTTAGATTTGAGCTCCAGAATAAATTGAACTGATAGCTTGACAATGAGTGCTACTTTCAGCAAAAGATACCAATTTGAAACTCTCAAACCCGCATATCTCAACTTTTCAACCCTTTGCAATAAATACCTCTTATTTGATAACGAAGTCTTGCATTTAAATAACATGAAAATGAAGAAATTTCATGTTATAACTCTAAAAGAAACCAAAGAGCCACAACTAAAATTGCATTGAAAACTCAGGATATTATAATTGCATGGATTTATAACTTTTATAAGAAACGAAACAAAATGGCAGCACATTTCACTAGCTATCTATGGAATGGTCTATGAAATATTAGGAAATAGATGGTAAGATACAAGTCCAGGCAGATTTGGCTGATATTTGGCTGATCAGAAATCAATGTCTGTGTTGGTTCCTATCTCCACTGTAAGATGTTGACAAGTGTGAGGACGGGTGTTCCCTGATGGATCACCCGCCATGTTCAAAATGCTCACTGGCCCAAATCTTTTGGGGGCAAATATAATTCACTTTGAGCAAATACAATTCACTTCAGGCAAACCATTTTGGCAGCTAAAATTTTCTTTAATTTGGTGACTGGAAAAGACAATGATGGTCAAGTGATATTTGTTTCATGCTAATCACAGAAAGAAGAGAAATGGTTTTACCAAGTGGTAACATGTGATTTGAGAACACTGCAATGTCTAGGCAAAAGGCTAGCGTGAAGTCATTCTTACTCAGAAGTATTTGTGGATTCTTGAAAGACCCCTATGTTATTAATTAAGCTAATATCTAAAGTATTATCTTCTTCCATAACATTTTCTTTTCCACTGACACAGTTTTGAAAGCCCAAGGGCCATGTAGTTTTTCTTCTAATACTGCCGGAAAATGTCAATTGCTTTTGAAATTGGGATATCAACTTTCTAAAATGAGATCAGTCAAAACGCTGCAAAATCCCTAAGCAACTAAACTGTACATTTCAATGATTTTTGTAAAAACCAGGAGCTTATTTTCTAAGAAAGTGCCAACAATGAGATATGCCAGAAAACTGAAGTAACAAGAGTTTGGGTGAGGCCCTACCTACTCTTGTTTCAAACATTTATGTTTTCATAAAATGTCTATGTACATAACTATAAAAGTTAGGAAATTCACTCATCAGCTCTACGTAAAACCTAAGCAGCACAGGTAAAAAATCAAATAAAATGCTCCAAGGGCGTAAGATTCTTGTGCTTGAACCAGCAGGTGAGTTTTAAAAGATTTAAAGCATAATGTATACAACATATGGAATCTGGAAATGTCAGAACAGGCCCTTCCTCCCCATGGAAAACAGGCCCCATAAAACCGTAAGGAAACCTCGAGGAAACTTCTCTGAAACCATGATAGGTCTTGTAAACATTCAATAAAATCACAACAGGAGTTATTACTATTGGTCCTGGAAACAGTTTGATGTTCAAAATGAGGACATTCAGGATTAGCGAACAAGTCCACATGTACTTGGCTTCTACTCATCAATCAGATCATTTTACTGAGAGAGATAGTCACATGAAGCTTTCTTAAAGTCTTGATTTTCTTTTCCGCATGTAACACTTTTCTCATTGTGAAGATGCACTAATTACTGATTTCAATGAAGTATGTCACTCATCATGTGCTATTTTAGGTGTCTGGATTTTGGTGAAACACAGACAACAGAAATCACAAAATTTCATTGATAATTCTTAGAAACTTGCAGCAAATGATTGGAATCACGTAGCTGGCATACCTTTCTGGGGGAACCTAACAAAACATTAAATTCTTCAAATGCAAATCTCACGTACACAGTACACGTGTACACATAACAAAACTAAGGTCACTTCCCTGTTACCCACAGCGGGACGTGTTTACATCAGATGCCTTTCCAAACCCTTCAAGCTAATTAGTTTATAATTAATGTAAGCTACATGTACATCATCATCCTCCAAGCTGGGAGATTTCCATGCCCATGGAAGCATTGTAAACACAATCATACACCAGCCAGGCAGGGGTAAACAACAAGCCGTTCATTAGTCTAAACACAATCATATTTCCAACAGAAACTGTGATACTCTTCTCGCCCATGATGCCTACCCGGATATCTCACCTGAAATTGCGTTATGTCAGCCTAGATTCCCTCTTTCACATTTCCTGTCTCTGGGTCTGGTTATTTTGCTCATGCTTTTGTGAATTGTACACAAGCAATGGAAAAAGACATAACAAAATACTTGCAGTCCTGCATAAAAATCTGCATTTCTCTGGGGAGAATAATTATGGCCCCTAATTGTTTTCCATTCAATCATCTTACAGCCCCATTATGTCCCTGACTGCAAGTAATCCTAGCCAAATTAATATGGCGGTGGATTTTTACTGCAGCCTGTACTTAGTACTGGTGGAGAAAACCTCTTTGTTTTCTTTCTAAGGACCACAGTCTGAACTGGTGTTCCACTTCTGCATGTTTATGACCCATGAATAAAGAAGGGCAATAAAGGGACATTAAATTTCCTCAAGGGACTTGGGTTGTTTAGCTTTATAGGTGTCTGCATTCAATGGGCCTAATGTTTGTTTACACATCTGCACTGCCAGTGTAAATGCAAAATGAGTTTGATCTAATCTAAGGGCAGCTGCTTTAGGGGCCAAAAACTGTTGGGTGTCTTCATGTATGTGTCAAGTAGAATATGTTACAGACGTCAAATGGGGCAGTGCTTCTGCTACTTAGCTTACTGTGTTTACAGATAGATGCCAAGAAAAATTGTTACATAAGCACAACAGGGATGGCACTTCCTTGTTCAAAACTGCAATTGACATGGCTGAAAAATGCCAAGGTAATGAAACTAATTTGTAATCTGCAATCATACAACACTTATCTCAAGGCTTTTACAAGGTAGATGAGGTCAGTTGGGCCTTATCTGGTGGCTATCTGGCCATCTAAGGCTGGTCACTAAGTAGCCCTGGTCAAGCAAGTGGTCAGTATGCTGTGATGACGTTATCTGGGGGATATCTGACTTATCCTGTTATCTCCTAGTCATTACTGACAACCAGTTGTCAATACCTGATCACCCAGACTCTCCACGGCATATTTTGGTGCAATATCCCTATCGCATAGATTATTATGACCTTTTGCATCTTATTAATTCTTGACATGTAATCACTTCACACCTCTGCAGTAGGAAGGTTTACTAGCAAATATGTGCATATTGTGTACATGAATACACAGACTAGGTGACGTGTTTATTTCACCAAATGTATCCATGACGTCCTTCACAAGTCTTTAACACAGAATGTTGCATCAATAAGGGAGGCTACATGTGTGGGAGAAGTTTCTATGCAGGTTTTGAAGGAGCCTAGAATGGCCCTGACAGTGACCGCAGCTAACCTACCTAAACCCCAGTCAATGACATCTTTCAGTCAACGTGATTTCAGAAACAGGAAGAAGAAGAAGGTGGATTCCTTGTTCACACTCATGTGAAACAGTTTGTGACAGACATTGCCGCTCACCAGTAGCTTGTGTGCCGATGCATGGGGGCACATGTCGGCACATGTCGGTGATGATTCTCACCACTCCACTCCAAGCAGTCTTATCCTAACGTAAAAGCCATGGCAGTTGTAAGCATCTATTTCGCCTCAACATACCAGCAATTACCCTAATTACCATTGACAGGCACTTTTTTGTCTCTCAAAGCATACTTTTTTTGCTGAACAATTAATTAGTATTTACAGAGCCAGAGTAGATCTAGCTACTGCAACTTTATGATTCCTCGATATTTCCACTTAGACTTGAAAAGAATGAAAGCCAAAATCCAGTACTTTGTTCGGTGCAGGAGGAGGGGGGAAATGCCATAAAAAGTTGTCCTACATTGGTAACAGACCGATTCTTAACAGGGTTTGAGTCTATCGACCACAAGAGGACTGATTGTGTAATTTCGGGAGCATGCAATCCTATATTGTATTAGCTACTGTCTCTATTACATGACTTTGTGGAAATGTCTGGACAAGAAAATTTGGCTATGGATGATCTATGGCCATGTTTTGTCTGCAGTGATGAAATTTAACCTAATGCACTAAAGTTGAGTATTTCCATCATAGGCTTTTATTTATATATTTTATTTCATTATTCAATCTTCTTTTGACATTAGAGACAAGAAGACTTACCAAACTTTGGCAATAGTTGACAAAATATAGACAAATGAAAGCCTAATTTTTATGTTTCGACACAAGTATGGCTTCAAGAGGAAAATATCGCTCTAACAATGTATCAGACATGACCTGGAGACATTTGTTTTATCGGAAAGACATAAAAGCAAAACTCATCAAACAATTTCCTTGAATTCTGAGAGACAAACTCGCAATAAATACACTGATATACATATCTCTGGGCAAGAAATCACATGAAAAACAATAAAACCTTTAACAAAATAATGGGAGCAAATTCAGTGCGAAAAATCGACCATAAAATGTTCTTAAAATATCTTCCCTGACAATTCTCTTGATACAAAATTTGGTCTATGTGGAGACTGTGAAGCAATATTTTACAACATATATTGCCCTAAGGTTCATTATGATTTTATATCTTTCCACTAAATCTAAAAATTCTAGACAAATAGCACATGGAGTATCAACTTATTGAAGAAATATTCCAGGAGGTAGCAAGTTATTACACACTCCTTGTTATGAACTTGAAATCTTTAAAACAATTAACTCAAAACATCAACACAAAAAAAACTCATTCAGTAGTGTGGACAGTGGTGAAAAGGTCATAGATCTACATGTACTTAACAGGATTCCCGACAATTTCTGAACCCAAGGGACAGCTAATACACAAGGAGAAACCCGCTGTCAATCATTGGACAAAGCACCTGCCAGCATCACGGTGTTAATAGGCCCAGCAATTACTAGCAATCACTTCAGGACAACCTATTACTGGTCAGGTAGATCTGTGTCAATCGTTAGGTAACCTGTCTGCCTGGCTAATTGGGTAATTAGTGGTAATTAATGTTGTGGGTGACTGGGTATAGGTGTTTGAGCCATGGCATAAAGGACATGACAAACAGTGCACTTGTCTGGCAAAGAGCTAATTACCCAACCATGTATGTTTTAATTATCCGACCACCTCAATGATGTGCAATGTCCAACGATGCTCAAGGCTTATAAGCAAAACTATGCTATGTAGCACCTGGCCGGGCATACACTTCCAGCAGAGACATTTTTCTCCTCTCTGTGGTTAACCTTCTGCCAATAATGTGCATTCTGTGGCTCCAATTAACATTTCTGGTGCCACGGTGATATGCTTTATGTCCAAAAATTATTCTGAATTTGAATTATTTATTATCAAAGGGAAAAATGCTAAATTGATCAAGTTCAGATTGAATATGTGCAAGAATCATTGTTCTTAAGTAAAACTGCTGTCAAGGAAACTCAAAAGTTTTGTGCTGAAAATTTGCGTTGAGTAAGTAGAAACTCAGGTAGCTAGAAAACAACAAGGTGAGAAAAGTTCTGGTGGTGATAGCGGACACTCTTCCTCATTCCGTCACATCTGGCTTGACAGCCAACAACAGTAATGGGAATGTCTAAGCAGTTTTTTCTGCCATGAACGTAGGGGTCCTATAAACCTGGGGCACATTCTTCTACCACGAGACAGAATTTACTTTGGGAAAATCATGCATGAAACTTAGAGACTAAAGCTAGAAGACAGAGGGAAGAACCATCATTTGTATTGTGAGCAAATCCTAATGAAACAGTCAAAGAACTATTGACGAGTTCCTACAACCAGAATCCATGACTGAAGGCTAGTGATCTATTCCTCAATTACCATAACAGCAGGAATCTGGCGTACCTTTACCAAGCGTGGCCCGCTATAACTGATCACTTAATTACTAGGAGTCGCCTTCGTGCCATCATTTGTAACAGAATCCTGGGCAAATATTCTTCCTTATATGGGTTCTGGGTTTTTTATGCCCACTCATTGTCTTAAACCATTTACGACAACCTCTTAAATTCTTTTCTTAACACATTTTGGGGCATTGTGTTTTGAGCGTGGTTAATTGGTTTCTAAAGTAATTTGCCACCAGAACAAGCCTGCTGTTACTCAACTGTTCTCAGAACAAAGCATTATCTGTTATTGAGCTATACAGACTACATGTGTATTTCTTTAGAAGAACATGAAACTAAACTTTCCCTCAACAAACATTTTACTAGTATGTCTGCTACATAATTAAATATATAATTATGTGTATATGTCTAATACCAAAACAGTCAAATCTATGTTATTTCATACCCCATTCTTTGAATACTTGTGTCCATATACAATATTGCATGATGTGGCCTAATTGTTCCATACAAACCATACCGTAATTTTATTACTTTAATGCTACAACCCGTTACTATAGCCCAAACAAATCCTTTACAGAAAATGCTGTCTTAATGGCTCCAAGTCATGATATGGTGCAGTAAAAATAGTATGATTCTGAATTTTACTGCAATTGAGCAATAACCTTTTATTGACTTGCATAATAAAGGTTTTGCCATTTGATGCAAAAATTATGAAAGCCGATGGGAAAATGGCAACCTTGAATGACGTTTATTGGGTATTTAAAGAACAATTGCTGGTAAATAATATTTAATTTAGTATATAGATCTTCACTATAAAGGTATAAATAAAGAATTTAAAGGGAACATGTCAACACTATGAAAAAAGAACAAAAGAAACAACACTTAATTTATTGTAAATTATGTTCATTATATAGCATGGACAAATAATGTTTTCATATAAAGAAGCACAGACAAAAAAAAACTAACTGATACATCAATATGCAGAATCACAAAAAAACTATTTTTCTCTGCTGAGATAACTTCATTTGCACATCAGTTCAATTTATTATAACGTTCTACAAACTAATCTGTTCTTTTCTGCCCACTTCCTAATAATTTTTGCCTGAAAAGAGACAAAAAGCCCGGGAAAAAAGCAAAATTATTCCATCGGGTAAGACAAAAATTCCCTGAGGAAAAACTGTTCAATGGAAAATTATAACAACCCTCTGAATCCTTTGCAATACAGATTAAAGCAAAGAATATCACTAGCAGCTAATGGAATATGTAGGAAAGTAATATCAGCTTTGAATTCTATCTGAATTACTTTTATCAAATCCGACAGAAGAAATAAACTTAACCGAGAAATGATGAGTAGAAAAAATGAAACCTGGAACCAAAAATAAAGATAAAAACTTTCCTGTGTCTATCAAGTGAGATAAGGAAATAGCTTCTGCAGTTTCCTATCAGTTTCACTGCAATTTTTCAAATTATCAATAACGGTTGATGGCCACCATTATTCAAAACATGTCAATGCTAACGGGCATCTAACGCTGAAAACCCTGATCATAATTATATCGATAGATACCTCTGCCGTGCAAATTGATTACTTGAATTCTGATTGAGACTCCGTATCAAACAAGAAGGATCCTGATTGATTTCTCTGCAAATTTATCATGATTCCGCAATTCAGAGCATGCAGCAGGTGTATATATCTCCCTTCTTTTGCGATACACATATATCCCATTAATTAAAGTGGCATTGATAGTAAGCCTAGTTAGCCCATATTTTGTACTCAAGTACACTGAAGTTACATGCATGCTCATTATTTTTGGGCATTCTCATGTATAACCATGCCCCCAATGCATGAGATATGAGCTATAAACAGAGTGACTCTCTAGAGGCATGGGCCTGTAATTAATACTGGTTTCCGTGTAGCCCTCAAGTGCCCGGGGCCAGCACAATATTGCAAATCCTTCTGCTCCATAGTTCCTCCGCGTTTTTGGAGACCTATGGTTACTGGTTACGCTGGTAAACAAACTATCAGGAAATAAGCACCGCGGAAAATGACTAGGAAAAAGAACAGTCAGAGACCCA
>Ga0224511_10002380_pt1 | contig 12625 bp, 10 predicted proteins | sample SF_May12_sed_USG_2_FD_169988 | JGI IMG/M metagenome (GOLD analysis project Ga0224511, IMG submission 169988) | Sediment microbial communities from San Francisco Bay, California, United States - SF_May12_sed_USGS_8_1 | ecosystem: Environmental > Aquatic > Marine > Sediment | place: USA... | reverse complement strand
TCAAAAGATCCCCTACCAAAGTTGTTCAAATTATGCCCCTGGGGTTCTCTATTATTGGCTACACTGTGACCTTTGACCTTTTCCTCAGGTGAGCGACCCAGGGCCCTCTGGGCCCTCTTGTTTAATTATAATGGTTAACAGGGTAGAATGTTGACCCTAATAATGTCTGAAAATCGCTGCAATAAACAGTCTGCAAATTAGTCCATCTGCCCGAAGCCCGAGTAGAGTAAACAGCCGGTCGGTCGATTAGAATTGTTTACAACAAAGCCCGACTGGTCGATTTTAAATTTAGGGTAAAATTCTAAACAAAGAAACAAATTAACACAAATATTGATTGTGCAGTTATTTGTTCATTAAAAAACAAAACCAAAATAAAATAAGTGTAAGTCAATGCATTTCTAATATGAATTGTATGCATTATGACCACAACTAATTTTTTGGGCTATTAAAATTTCAGTCGGGCTATAGAAAATTCTATTTGAATAGCCCAAAGGGCTATGGTCGAAAAATAATTAATTCGCAGACTGGCAATTAATCATGTAGTCATACGTATTCTACAATAACCTTTGGTAAGTGTTATTTTTGAACACATAGGTTATTACATCCAACAGTATACATACATAAAAGATATAGTAAATATTTTCATTCAATGTAATAACCCTAATGTGCAAATGCGAGAATGTGAAAACTAAGAAGTACAACGTTATGTAAGAAAAGAAATCGAATTAACGTCAATGAATACAATACTTTTAAGTTATAAAACGATTTACCATTTATATTGAATTGAGGTTTGACCACACCGTTTAAGGTTTTAATTAGATTTGTCCGCGCGACATTCAGGCTCATCAAATGAAGCATTTGTGCCAAGTAATTTTTAAATCAATTGATTAATGAATGTCGCAGTACAAACATGGTCGTCACCAATTTTGACCTTTAAATCATTCTGGTATAAATGTTTTTAATGTAAAATACTTACGTCTCGTCAATTTTCAAGACGATATGTCTATGAATCGTTTACATCTTGTGAAGTAAGAGTCCGTACAAACATTCTTTTTATCAAATTTGACACCCGACTTGTTATTGTTTCCAAACCTTTTGGGATATTAATATATTGTTTGGCGTACAACACTCTAACTCCTTAAGGTAATCTGTACCAAGGTATAATAATATATGTCAAACCATTATGAAGTTACGGCCGAAAAAACAAATCCCGGCACATGGTCGGACATACAAACACCAAAACATGTAACAACACGAGATCGAGCTCACCGCAAACAACGAGACAACGTGAAAACATACTTGGATGTACATGCTGGGTTCCAGAGCGGTAAACTCTTCTTCAGAACAAAGCCAAGCCGCCATAATGCTTGCATTGTTTATCATACGTGCAGAAGGGGCCCCATAAAAATCGCTCGCGTTGCTAGACGCCGTCATGTGCGCATCCGGAATGGGGTTATTTCCGCTGACCAAGACCTCCTTTACACCACAGGATGGTTCTGAAATAATATCAATGTAAAAACACATACATAACACGCATTTAAATTGTTAACTCTTGAACGCTGCTTCGCATGATAATGCCATTTTTTTTTTTTAATTCCTGGTACTACTGATGCACAAAACATTACACTTTTGCGTGTGGCATTCCAACAATAATAAAGAAATGTTTTTATTTTATTTTATTTAATGATATAATTTTGCAAATATATCATATATTTACATCATATTTAAATAATTATGACATAGAGACACTTAACCCAGTTGTTCTAGGCCAAAAACACTCCTCTTAAATACCCTATAATTTGATGTGTAATTTTGACGTCATTTTACTAAGTGACGTCATTTCGTCAATTGGACCCATAATCTCAGACGCTGACACATATGGTTTATATGTAAGATGTAAACAATATTGACCTAAAAGATACAGGCATAGCATCTTTAAATTGTAACCATTTTTAAGCAGTGAAACTAACCCCCGAATTTATGAGAAATTGCAAAATGAAGTTATCCATACAATATTGTTAATATTTAAGAGACATAATGAATATGTTGAAACTGTGTGGCCAGCAAATTCGGTTTTGTTTTCGTTTGACCCTTTGGGTTGAAACAGTTACAGTGTAAATAGCTTGCCAAAAATGAATACTTTTAGTTGACTCGGTCAATCAGAGGTAACGCATCCGACTGGGTAGCGAAACATATCCCGGGTTGCATTCCCGGCTCTGGCAATAATTTGTATGTTGGATTAAGTAAAAAAATGTTTTGTGTTTTTACTTTTTTGTCAAAGACACTTATTTGTCACGAAATTTTCAATTCCCTTTACAATAATAATTCATTTACTAGTATACTTAAAATATTGCAAAATATGTGACCGAATGTAAGGGTTTCAAGATACATACCTACATGTAGCATCTTTTACTACAAATAGTTTAAAAATAAACGGATGTCCTCATAGAAACTTGCACAGCTCTAGTACTTTTTCAGTTACGCGCGACACAAACTTTGGAAAACGGATGGACATTCTGACGAACAGACGAACCAAAACTATGTACTTTGCAATCTACGAAAATCGCAATTTCCTTTAATTATGTGACAAATGATCACGATATTGAAATGACCTATACATGTTTTTCTTATAATCAGAAATCAACAAAACCATTCGACGGATATTCAATACGTTGAATAAAGGTTAGTTATGTTACACTGTGAAATATTGACTACAATGTGAATCCGCATATTCCTAGTGTGCTGTACTCACCTCCATTCATATAGAGCACGCCGGACATCTCATCGTTGACATCTACCACGTATTGAAGACTGTTGTCGCTTAGCGAACAACTCTCCGTGGCTATGTTGTATCCAGCGGCGCTACACAAGCCGTTTGGCGCTTCTTTAAAACACTCCCGGACGCATTGTATCTGGGAAATTGGTTGAATTGTCTTATGGAATGTTGCAACAACTTCCCTCTTCGTGAAAGTACCGTATGCTGTCAAAACTGTTGCATCGCATATTGTCGTTGTAAAGAAAATAAAAACAACAACCACAACAACGCGTGCTGGTGTTAGCGAAGCCATCTTGTTACCTGTCTCGTTATTTCTGTTAACGAAAATCCGTCTTACTTGTGTCGTTTATATTTGTTTATGGTTTTCAGAATTGCTTGAAGAACCTGACAATTTAAGTGGTTTAATCACGTGATCATTGTGTTTTATTCTCGTTGAGGGCGTTTTCCAGTCACATGCACTCTTCGTCTTGTCCAATTACTAAACGTGGTAATACTACCCTAGGCTAGAACACTTTTAAATGGCCATTGACACTATGCGGATTTAACTATATCCACGCCCTCTGACACGTGGCTATTTTGTTTAATCATATATTCCTTTGAATATAGGAACATGATTGTGACAATGTTTGCCCGATTACAACAATTCGTCAGACCCATAGTTCGGTGTTTCCTTATATTTACAACAACGCATATAAATAAACTTTTCTGACAGATGTGTTCCGCAGAGTGTCTAAGCTTTTGTGTTTTTTGAAAGGCACATGCATTAGTATTTGTTATTTCCAGTTAAAGAGAGAATATGATATTTAGTTTCAATTACAGTTTGCTACGATACATGCAAACAAAGCCCGCCTCCTATTATCTGACCTAATTTACCAGCACTCGTAGTTTGTCTAGCTGTTTGGTATAAAACCAAATATTGCTTTGATCTGCTTAATACAATATGCATTTTAAATGTATACTTTGTTCCAATTTGCGTCATCATTATTAGAATTAGATCGAGGACAAAAGCTATAAGCTGACATGCTGGTAGCAATGATCAATGCATACATATTGGCCTACAATCTTAACACTATCTTTGACAACATCAAACACTTCAACGAAATGAATATTTTATGAGAACACTAATCGATTGCAGGAATCTCCAAAGCAGCGATGATAGAGAGCATTTAATCAAATTAAAAATTGAATTAAACTTAAATGCACAAGTTATTTTCAAAATAATTAAATGTTTAATGTTAATGCTGCTGATACGAGTAGTTATCTCTTTTTGAGTGTAACTTCCAATTATTTGGCAATTGTCGATCGTATCCAATATCGCTATCGATCACGTAAAATGAATTTTGGTGTCAGTGATATTTTTTCGTTTCAAAACAATGGGATAAAAAAGTGCACATGTTGTAAAACAATCGGGTCTTTTTTGAAAAACAATGGGTTTTTTAAAAGCAATGTTATTTGACACAACTTCACACATGATTTATTTTGATTATAAAGCATATGCATTTTATCAAAATAAACATTATTCATGTTTTACATAAAAAATCCCTCATAGAAGTCACAGTCTTATAGGCCATGTTATTCAAGAACTTTGATAAATTATCCTCTGTTTTGCACTTCTCCACTGTGAAATTAGTTCTTTTTAGCGCACATATTTTGAAACTGTGCGTTTTTCCACAGAAATATGCGTGAAAAACGCAAAAAGCAGACCAAAAAATTATCACTGTTTGGTGTGTTTCCTTTTTACTGTTATCAACTTTTAAATACAATACGTTAAACACATAATGTATGTTTTTCTTAAATTAATCAGCTTAAATACATGGTAAAAATTGGTAATACACACTACCTTGTAGACAGTTGCATTGATTTCTAATTGATAAAGTTCGCGTTAAATCTCACACATGTTGAAAGGAAGGTTTTTAAATAAAAAATTCATTAAATGATGAAGAAACATAACAATATACATTAAACTAAATTATTGCTACGTTTCTCACTCAAAAAAGGTCAATATAGAATTGTAATAGCACCTTTTTTCTGCCATAAATATTTACCGTTCCGACGATTTGTTTTGTAAACATTGATCTAAAATAAGAATTACCCATACACCGTGTCGTTGTTTTGACTCTAGCAAGGTGCGCGGCGAAGGGAATTTCGTTATATTTATAAACCGATAAATCCTTCCAGGACCAGAGTACGCGCGTATTTGTTTCACATTTTAACGACAAAAAGGGATTTCAGTGAAATTCAAATAAGTATTCTATTGGTATTGATAATCTGTGGTAACTGATGTTTATTTATTTATTTCGATTTTTGGAATTCAAAATGCACCATAAGGGGTTAGGAGCTTTAAGTTCTGGTGCTCATTTTTTGCCAACATTCCTATAACACAATACATCTCGACTGCCTTCATTACAACCCAAGAGGCCTATTTATTTCAGTTCTGGCACACTTAAATCTATATTAATATGTCTTAAAATTATTGTTGAAATAATAACGGGATAAATACAGAAAAGACAATTGAAACAACCAAAGTCTGCAGATTGTTATTATTGGCTGGCGGCAGTTCTTACCAACTTCGACAAAGATATAGTGTTTTTATTCATAAATTACAATTTATTTATTTTCTGGTCATTATCATATTTGGTCAAGTTGTATATTACGTGTGTGTTTAAAAGATTTTATTTAGAAACTTCAGTGTTAATAATTTTATTATTTAAGAAAATAGGAACATAATTATGTAGTTTCAAGACCCAAATTCAATGTTGTATTCGTATTGCTTTGAAGTTATCGACGAACATTTCAAAACATTATCTCAAGTACGGGAACGAACAGAAGGTCAACGGCATGAAACTGGTCTGGGACGGGTTGCAGTATCTTTGTACATTCCCTGGGTCCAGATACATATCAATAACTACCAGAGTATTGACGTCAATTTTCTTTTAAATAATTGCTTAGTTGCCTGCTAAGTACATGCACACTTTGCTTCACAAGTTAAATATGTTTCGCCCACAGAAGAATGGAAGCTGCTGCATGCAAAATGTGAGCATGACCACTGTACGAAATATTTTAATCAGTGAGCTTGCCCAATCTACTATAATGTTTGAAGAACATTAAAACAAAACTTACATTCTGACACTATGCTTAAAAGGTAAACAAGAAACGCCGCAATTCGACGAAACCAGGTTTTCAACTATTCAACAAAGAATTGATGTGACAGGAATAAGAAATGAAAGCTGGCAGTGAAGACAAAATGATGCCGTTATTTTGGTTGCATTGGTTGCATGCAGACTGTGATGTATATATGGTTATTAGAAATCTTACAAGCTTAGTACTAAGGATATGGTGAAAAACTGCAATACATAAATGATTAGGAAAATTGTTGATGAAACAAATCAATTATAATGTTTGTTCCTGACATTACACAGATATATATAGAGGTCAGTAATTTCAGTCCAATTTTCAGATTCATACATGTTTGTGTTGTGGCAGAAACGACTGAATTTCTATTTTTAGTAACAGTGACCTTGACATTGATCAAAGACACCTGGGTAGCAATCCCAAGCTGCGTCTTGATGTAAGTTACACATACAGCAAGTTTGGGTCAATAGGCCAAAGCAAACTAAAGTGATTGAGCAGAAACTAAATTTCTATTTTTAGTAACAGTTGACCTTTATCTTGATCACATACACCTAGCTAGCAATCCCAAGCTGTGTCTTGATATAAGCTACCCATACACCAAGTTTAGTGTCAATAAGCCAAAGCAAAGTAAAGGTTTTGAGCAGAAAACTGAATTTCTATTTTTAGAAACAGTGACCCTGACATTGATCACAGACACAAGTGTAGACATCCCAAACTGCGTCTTGATGTAAGCTACCCATACACCAAGTTTGGTGTCAATAGGCCAAAGCAAACTATAGTTATGAGCTGAGACTGAATTTCTATTTTTAGTTACAGTGACCTTGACCTTGATCACAGACGCCTAGGTAGCAATCCTAAGCTGCGTCTTGATGTAAGCTACCTATACACTAAGTTTTATAGGGAATTATTACGCATTTATGTATGCGACGTCATGGGTGATGACGTCGCTTTAGATGTTGTTGTTTAATATGACGTCACTTCCTGTTATGGAGTCGGTAATAAAGGTGAACCAGGAAAACACAACGCAAAGTATTCTCTTTTATTCTCCTACATTGTTGGTGCCATGACTAAAAAGAGATGGATGTAACAAAGCTAAAAGAAATGCGGTTTATGAAAAGGAGTTTAATACACCAGTATATTCTGAAGACACAGACAGATGAAAGGGATAAGATCTTCAAAGAAATATTAAAAAGAGCAAAATAAGAACTTGAAAAACACAACGCAAAGTATTCTCTTTTATTCTCCTACACGTTTGGTGTCAATAGGTCAAAGCAAACTAAAGTTATTGAGCGGAACTGAATTTCTATTTTTAGTAACAGTGACCTTGACCTTGATAACAGACACCTGGGTAGCAATACTAGCCGTTTCGTGATGTAAGCTACATATACAGCAAGTGTGGTGCCAATAGGCCAAAGCAAACTAAAGTTATCGAGAGGAAACTGAAATTCTATTTTTAGTAACAGTGACCTTAACCTTGATCACAGACACCTGGGTAGCAATCCCAAGCTGTCTCTTAATAAAAGCTACCCATACAGCAAGTTTAGTGTAATAGGCCAAAGCAAACTAAAGTTATTGAGCGGAAACCTCAGTTTGACGCCATTTAGAATACGCCCGCCCACTCGCCCGCCCGCCCGCCCGTTTGCCATTCACCAATCTAATAACCAGTAATTTCGTTGAAAATCTGTTTAAAAAGGTAACGTTGTGTTAGAGCAGGGTTCAATATCACGCAGCACGTCTAACGAGCCAAAAAATTGAACCGACACGCCACGTGCGTAGGTAATACTTTCGAGCGGTATATAAGCTTAAAGCTGCTTTGTACGGAAATGTAACTAAAATCACTATGTTTGGAAAGCTTTCTTATGGAGTTTGTTTAACGAAAATTTAAACATTTTTATTCTTCCGATAAATATATAAAATAACACTACAAAAAGTGTTTGAGTACGAACCGGGCCTCAAACCCGCGTCCTCGACCTAATGAAAGGTGGAGTAAGTACATCCTACAAATAAATACGACACACTGAACTGGTCTGAGTGTTCGATTGTACGATTGCATGTTTTAGTTTATATAACTAATGACATAGCGTAAAGCGAGATCAGTGAGCTTGCCCAATCTACTGCATTTTGTAGAAGTACCATTACAATATGTTCAAATACAAAACTTTAACAACATAATTTAAAAAGGATTATATGCCACAATGAACACTGTAATTTTTCTGCATATGATAAGTACTCTTCTTCCGTGAAATAAAAGAACTTCCTGAAAATTTAAATTGACAAATTGAAGTAGCTTGAGCCAAATCTGCATCTTGATATCCTTATAATGGGTCACCAATGTTGCAATATCTTGAGTATTCTAATGAATTTACATAGCAAAATGTTGAACAAATTTATGACAAATAATGTGTTTTGGATCAAAAATTAAAAGCACAAGGACAACAAAACAAAACATAGCAAACATAAAATTCCTTGCTAGAGCCATGCATCGAACCATGAACCTCTCGCACTGCAGTTCTGTGTGTTAACGCTAGACCACGGATACAACCGAACGTATCGATTGAAGTCAAGCTATTTAACTGTTTAACGCAAAACATAAATAAACAAAGCCAAACTTGCGGGCCACACTATTAACAAAGTCGTTTTCCTGTAATGATTTAATATGCATGGATGACTATATTCGCTGTTTCTCATATTTACGGGAGTAGGATTCACGGCTCAAGCATGGTTAAAAAGAAAAATTCTGGTCAAAAGATACAGGCATATCATCTTTTGTTTATACGTAATTATTTAAATCCATCTTATTTTTAACGAGGTTTGAGATGAGTGAGAAGCCAGATCTATCCTTATATGCTAAGCGCTTAGCAAGGAGCATCTGGTACCACGTTACACCATCTTTGGTATGACGCGGTCGGGGATCGAACACACGACCTCCCACTCACGGGGCGCACGCTCTACCACTGAACCATCGCTGCGGTACATAGCATATTTAATATACAGATCACACAAACGTTGCATTTTTATGCGGGTTGCTTCGGACCTAATTAACTAACAATTGATTTATTGTGTGTGTTACCTACGGTGTAGCACTGTCAATGAAACAATGATTTAATTCAAGAAATATCAATATATTTACAAATAGTATATGTCACATACACAATTTCAGCAATTATTCATTTTTCCCCTGTAATCAAAATATTTAATTTTACTTTCATAAAAATCGTGGACGCATTAATTTAACAGCGCATGCTTAAGTCACTATACTCTATTCAAAGAGCTGAGAATATTGTTTCTTGTTTAAATAACATATTTTACAATGGAATAAGTAACAATATCATTGGACGAAACTGCTGCGATTCTAGACTGGTTTAAACTCAGACAATTATTTAAAAAATGCTTATATGTTAAGAGAATATTTTTGAACACTGGATTGTTATACCCCTTCTCTGGTACCGTGACAGACCTACGCAACATTTAAACACATTTAGTATTAGTTTTATTTAATAACCATTGCAATGTAATGCGTATTATCTAGCTGAGTGAATGTTGAACTGTCTTTATAATACACAAATGTACAGCTTGAGCATTAACAAATGAATGAGAAAATAGCGAAACGCAGGTTCAACTACTCTAGCAACATGTTTTATTTGGTTGTAACAAGAGTAGTTTACCATTGAGGCAAGTTGCATTTGTACTTCCGTTAAATGTTTATTGATTGCCTTTAATATAATAGTAAATCATGTTTGACGTCAAAAAGTGTCTTACGTTGTATAATGCGTGTCATTTAAAATTTTAAATATTCTTTCAATGACAATAAGCATAAAAATACGTTTAACGGTGTCCGTTATATGCACACGTTTTAACATGTACAATATTCCAACATTGTTGGCAAAACTCCTAGATACACATGACGCAAGGAAGCTAATTTTGACAAGGCAGCTAATATGGTTTAACATAACGGGGGATAACTGTGGCTACATGAAGCTACACAAACAGACCGTGATGACCTACCTTTACATTCATCTTTCATGGTATGATGTTATCTGTACATTTTGCTATTGTTATCACGATGATTAATAAATATATGTAGCAAGTATTGCTTTTGAAAACAATTGAGTGCCGTACGTGTAAAATTAATTATGAAGTTCTTTTAATCCATAATAGTAGTGTGCGAGTTTTTGTTTTAAAGGAGCTAGAGCACAGACATTTGGGTTGAAAAGTACTTTTCTTAAAATATGATTTAGGTAAAAGTCTTAGCAAATAAATGTGATGTAAAATGGCTGACACTAAAAACAAATTGACTACATATTTTAAAAGATGAAAATTGCCTTCATTATGAGGTAAAATCTTTTTGTGTCCTAGGACAAGAAAAAGACGCCCCCTCATAATGAAGGGTATATTGGAAATGTCCTGGTTTGTGCACATTTTTCTTCAAAATAAGCACATGATACCTATTGTTTATGCTCTATAACGCAGTTATTTAGACTTTAAAGTATAGTTTAGTTTTTTCCCCAATGTTAATGCTCAAACCGTGCTCTGGTGACTTTAAATTCCTTTTTAAACATTGTAAAGGGTGTTGTGACTATATATCTTTATAATTAGTCACAAACTTAGCAGAGTGTTAAGAATCCAAATGAAACATATTTGAAAAGGTATGGCAACATTCGTTACAGATTGTGTTTATTACCCATACGTTAACACACATCAAAAACAAAACAAAACAACACATATTGCTAAATTTGTCCTATCTGGAAAATAAACCAGCGACCTTAGCCAACCCTGTGCGATGTTTTACTTCAAGGTCAGCGAAGCAACTGAAAGTAAGGATAGACATATATTCATGTAAAACTCGGAACCATTTTACCTTTTTTAAGTTTTTTTATTTATACGTGAGGTAGAATTTTAGGACGGTTGTCTTACACTGTTACGTTCATTCTGTAGTTCAGTATCGATTTGGAAAACATGAACATTCTATTACGGATTAAATTCCATTTTAGTTGTATTCATGCTAATTCAATTTGCTTTATATGAAGCAAAATTAGTGGTAAGTCACATTAATGCCTTTTACATTTTGATGCCACATTAAACAAAAACTATTTTGTGAACGTAGGTGCAATTTAGGTTATATTAAACAAGCCGCCGTGGGCTGTAATCAAAATTAGAATTGCACAATAAACGATGACAACACAAAATGGCATGTCATTGTCCGTGAACATAACTCATACTGAAAGTTGGCACATTATGTAACCGTTATTAGTTATCATTTGTATTTTAAGTTGCACTATATGGCTTTTGTGTCGTTATCAATTAAGTATACCAAGTACCTAGAGACGTAAGGAGTGACGTAAATACCACACTGTCCTAATAAGATAATGCTTTATGAAATGATTCTACTTTACTTTAAGTTAATTAAAGGACAATGCAACTGTAATTTTTGCAATCAGTTTTGTTATATCTTAAACCAGATATATACAATTTATAAACAGTTATTATTTATATTGTTGATATAAAAATGTTATCGGAATCAAACGTCATTTTGCCCTCAATTGGATATAATTATATATAACAATAATACATTATAGATATACAATGTAATTATATTGTCATGTCTAATTGAAGGTAACATTACGTTTGTATCCGTTAACATGTTCATTTACCATATATACACATATTATATCAAATAGCAGTCATCAGAATTCAATGTTCAAACATATAATCATTTTATTAGTGTCCTTAGCAAACATATTTATACTTGTCGATAAAACACATGATTTTAACTGTAAGATATTTCAATGCGATATGAGTATTACGTTTGAGAACAATTCTGCTGTTAATCAGTAAATGTTGACCTTGTGTACTAAATGGACCCTCCTCAGAATGTCTGGAAGCAGCAGTGTGTGGTAGAAAACAAGCAGACATTGAGTTCCGTACACCAAACGCAAATAGTTTAAGTCTTCACGTTTTCAGTACATGTACCTAGTTTAGTCAGGGTGGAAAATCAAAACGGTACCCTATTACACTAAACGCGACTATATACCACGATACCATTATGTCCGTATCAAATGATAAATAAATCATAAAGTATAGAACAATCTGGACGTCAAATAAGTTATACTGGATATTTAATTTAAATCGAGGAAGAATTGGGCCAAATCTGAACGATGGTGCAGTGTTCAAATTAGGCTTCTTGCTTCGAACCGATTACCTTCAATAACTGTTGAAGGACAATTTGCAAGGTTTTGATTTTTTCACCCAGTAAGTCAAGAAGTCACAATAGTTTTCATAAAATACCAGCAGATATGTCATACTGTACACCATGTGGTCAATGGATGAACATATGTCTAAGCTGCTGTATTAATTATTATAGACGATATCAAAAACCGTTTATAAAACCAATGTAAATATACCTAACACCATAAGTTGACAATTCGATTGTACATACATTAACAAATATTGCATTAAAATGGTTTGTTACACTGTTACTGTAGAAAAAAATCAAACGCTTATGAGAGTTAAGGACCGAACAAAACTGGTTAAATGAAAATGTTTCCATCGTTAAGCCTTATAACGTAGTAGTTTCAATTACCTATTTAAATGTATTAACGAGAGAATCATTCAGTAGAATATGGGTGCCCTGTGGGTCGTCATAAAGCAAATGTGTTCCTTACCCCATGGTATTTAATAGATTCTACAAATATGATGTTGACTAGACACTGCCCAAGG
>Ga0224511_10002378_pt1 | contig 12628 bp, 5 predicted proteins | sample SF_May12_sed_USG_2_FD_169988 | JGI IMG/M metagenome (GOLD analysis project Ga0224511, IMG submission 169988) | Sediment microbial communities from San Francisco Bay, California, United States - SF_May12_sed_USGS_8_1 | ecosystem: Environmental > Aquatic > Marine > Sediment | place: USA... | reverse complement strand
CAATTCGACCATAACAACCTTTTAAATGTACTTAACGACCTGCTTTTTGTACATGACGACTTATCTTTTGTGCAAAACGACATGCCATTTGAGGACAACGAACAAAAAATAAACCTATAAGGCAGAATAGGCGTTCCATAGTTTTCAGTCATCGCATTACAACTGAGCGTCAGGGGTTACTTAGTCGTGGCGTGTAGTGATTTCTCATAATAACCATACACATCTATCTTTGCAGTTGGGCAAAAAGACCAATGTATTTTGTTCGTAAATATCTATATAATCACATTAAACAAAACACGGTTGTGGGGATATTGAGAATGACCATGAAATAACTGTATATTATTACATAATATTTAATTATAAGTCCTGTACAACTTTATCGGCCATATTCAGTATTTTTCAGTATTAGACTTTCTTTTCTAAAAACAATTGACACAACATTACGATCTGCCGATTAATAAAATAAAATTCATGTAATAAAATTGTCATTTGGCCTCGACTACCCTCGGACAAATAACAAATGATATCAAATTTCTTATTAAGTCACACATAAGACTGTTTTGGCATACAATACACGATTATCTTTCAAAAACAACGTGCATTTTTTGTGTTGTTTACAAAGAAGTCTGTAATTTGAATAAAAAGCCGATCCCTATTCCTGTAGAACCATTTTCAATTCTTATTACTTTCCCTTAACATATGGACATCATGTGTTCAAGTTTGCGAACGGAAATTGATACTTACTTCTCAGATATTTTTCAAGACAAAGGATATAAATTTGTTGAATGTTGGTGCAAGATAGTAACTAATTTAAGAAGTGATCAATATGCCACATCAAACTTAAGAAAACTGAATTTCTATTTATAACAACTGTGACATTGTCCTTGATCACAGTCATCTGCGTGACCATCCCAAGCTGTCTCTTGATATTTATGAGTTGCACACAGAGCAAGATTGGTGATAATATGCCAATTCAAACTCAAATTATTGAGCGATTACTGAATTTGTATAATTAGTAACAGTGATATTGACTATTTTTGAAATATGAGATTATCAATCTTCTAGACGTACATGAATTACAGAGTACTTCTATTTTTATTTCGAATTTTCCTTGTTGTTATATGATGAATGTAGAATTGCGTTTTTTTTAAGTTTGCATATTTCTTTTTTTAACTACACATTATAACAGTTCATTTATGTTGATTTGAGTATAATTTTCTTCACGTGCGTCTAAAATCGCCTCAATGAGGCCATTATTGTAATCGAGTATATCTGAAGTACAATATTACATTTGCGTTTGATCGATACGATACAAAACGATACGATACGATACGTTTTTTTTGTAGTACAAGGCCTCCGGCCCAAAATACACATATTCTGATTGATATAAAGTTCTTGCACATGTTAGACATACATGTTCATTGTAGATATTAAAAGTTGTCTAACCCTAGTGCTTATACTTGAATTTGCTCATAATCATGATTGTACTTGGAATTTAGATAATAACATGTATACTTATAAGTTTATACGTGACAAAATGAGTTGTTAAATATAATCAAGGTTAGAAAAAATCTTTTGCTGACTTAATTATCTTAGATTGGAGGAACGTAAGCGGCAACAAACAACATTAAGGCTGTTGTTTTAGACTGAGAAATGGTCCCACAAGACACAGGTCGGCTAATTTTTATCGAATTAAGACAACTTTCGAGAAGTAATGTGTTCCCAAGAAAGGGATGGAATGTATTTGCCGACCAGATAGCACTGACAAATATGTTCGTCCAATTAGGGCATACCATGTGGTGGAGTTTAGTGTGTAAACATGTTGTTAATATATTAGTGTACATATATTTATGTATTGGAAGACATCAAGAATACTTTCCAACAGTCCATCCTCTGTTATACTTCATTCTGTTTAACATCTACTGCGTGTGCGATTTGAGCTTTAAAAACATCAGGACTCTTCAAAGTCAATTTATGGGTTTTTGATTATATATATATCATTAATTATTTTGAAGAAATGCAAGGAATTATAAAATCAAAGGACACACATTTGGCCGCGCCTGTAATTGAACGCGAGCATAGTAGTGTTGGAATATACTGTTTTATAAAATGTCATGCTGCGTGGGTTTATTCTAATACCTACATTGTTTTAAACACACCCATCTGCAAACATCAAATTGAAACTTGTTTTAAGTTTACAATAATAAGGTATGCATATGTACGAGTGCATTCTGATACATTCTAATAAAGACAAAGAATGTCTTATGCTTACATGCTTATGTTCAGTATATTGATATACAGTTTAACACTAATTTTTTTTTAAACTAGTTATAATTGGTTTGATTGTTTTACGTGGCATTTTTATAAGCTTAATTGTAACTCGGACTTTGATGTAAATGAAATGAACATTAAATGTACAAAATATGATGCTTAATTAGACTAGCATGTTTAACCGCATTACTTGCGTCACGTAAGAATTATCAGCAATTTATACTTTGTCAACGTTCTTTGTGGGTAACACAATATAACTACGAACTATTTATATTCATTAGACAGAATGATTTTGTATAACATTAAATGAACGAGAGTAAACAACGTTATTATATATATAACATATATGCAATATCCTTAAATCGCGTATTTCCCCGGACTTAATCGAATATTACGTGCTTTTCTACTTTGGCTACATTGTAGAAGGTCCAGGTCATTATGAATAAAATCATCAAAACATTCATTAATATAAAAAAGATCTAATACATGTTTAGTACATATACTAAATAATATTATATATTACAGACACCATTTCACTGCACAGCGTTAAGTTATAATATTAACATATATTTTATATCAACAAATTAAAACTCTTTTTTTAATTATTTAGAAAAGCCTGTAATATATAACCTTCGAACCACTTCAATACTGTGACACGCAATATTGGAGTTAATTATACAGGATTTATAATAATTTTTGTAAACCGTCTATTGCAAAGGTAAAGTACATGACATTTAATAAGCCCATTCAATGGATGAATGTTGAATTCGTGTTTTCAATTACATCAAAGAAGTTTAAACATTGCAGCCTAGCTGTACAGTGAGATATTGGCTTCTTAATTAAGTTTGACTTATTTGAGTATTACATGTTGTGGATCAATTTTGCAATTAAATGTTAATGTTATTAAAGAGAGATTTGTGTTGTGGTCTATTGCTGTTGTTATTGAATATAATAAAATCAACTGATTGTAACGACCTTCAACCAGAATCAAAGCCGTTATGTTTCAGCTCTTGAAACCGTCTTGGTTTTCAGACAGGACGTTTCACTTGTTTGCTTCAACTTTTCGCGCCTTAGTTATTATTTCATTATGCTTGTGGAACAAAAAATGCGTTCATCTTAATATTATATTAAATAAAAATAGTTTACTAACATTCAGATAGGCAGCATTGCATTTTCACTTGTCCGTACAAATCTAGATAAAAGTTGCAGGTTTTCATTAAGTGAATCCAGACGGAGCAATATCAAAATGTCACTCAAGAACAGCATTCGGTACACAATTTTCACAGGTCGTCAGGCAATATGGAATTCAAAGGATTTGGTTGAACAATAGTGTCTATATTTTGGTTTCCTGTTGACAGTCAGTTAGGAAATGAAACATGGTCTTGTCACTTTGAGATATATTTAGCAAATTGCCACTAATTAATCTGGCTGTCCGGTTCGTTTACATGTATCTGTATATCATTCTTTTATAACATGACCAGTTTCTGTCTTCTATTAGTATAGCAAGAACACCACAAACATTATTTTACCAATAATTGCCCGTCGAAGACATCTATGCTGTTCAAAGAAGTCATTATTACGACATCTTTCACGGTTAGAATATGAGCTGTAACACCACAATATCGGAAATATGTTTCTATATTCGAAAGTCAAATGCACAATTTCCAAAACACACTTTTTGTTCCTGATTGTCTGTTGCGTCTTGGTGTTCTGTGTGTATTTGTGTTGTTCTATGTGTTTGTTTTTGTACGTTTAATTTTGTCATGATGCCCTTAAACGTGGGATGTCCGACTGCGACGCGTTGGACCAGTTTGAGACGGTTATCAAGAAGTCGTCGGCAACCAACGTCGCCGTGCGCTATCCGGCCTTGCAGTGGAGAGACTGGCGCACGTTCCTGGAGCCCTGTGTCCGAGCGATAACAGGCGTCCTGTACAGTAGCATTTAATTAATCTCTAACACTTCTAAAAAGTATTGAACAGCAAATACAATAATGCCATAAACATTTAATTGATTTAATTTCCTACCGGTTAACATTAAATTGATATTTTAGTTTAAAAAATAAATCATACAAAAAGAAACTTTAAAAGCAATCTAAAGCAATCTATCTTAACTATAAATTCATTTCTTTATTTATTTCTTTAGAACAATGGAACTTATGTAATTAAACAGTTTTCAAGTTTTTCAAACAGTTCATTTTAAACAAACATAATACAAATGATTTATTTTATGAAAATGTTGTTTTTTTCCAGACAATATCAGTACTTTCGGGTGAGTGCTGACAAACCGGGGATTGTGACGGCAAAAACTGCGTCCGACGCGCCTAAGGTTGAAATACCAGTACTTCGACCTCGTTTCCCGACGGAATGCTCCCTGTGATACCAGCTGCAGGATTGTCGGGCCAGCGGCAGCAGTAGTAAAAACAATCTTTTTCATTGCAGAAGTCGTTGACTGTACTTCTTCGGCAAAAAGGTTAATAATGAATGTATATATAATGCGTAGATTGCATGACGTACATGTTGTATAAAAACTATTACCTTCTTCTCAAGTGTAACAGTGTAAAACTGTGGGTATTTATTTTTAATTTTAAATACGATACATATGATAAATTAAAAAGTGACAGTATTTAATAATGTACCCATTTACCAGATCATTAAGGAGTAACTGAATAACAACTTACAGCTGATGAAAAGGGGTTACATTCTTGCCACAACAAAACATGGTACCATCTATACGACCATTGGACCCGTTAGACATATATAACCATCCAACAGAATATATAACACTAACAACCATACAGTGTACACGGAAGTACAGAAACGTACTAAAAATATTCCTAAACACTATTTTATTTGGTCTTTGGCCTTAGCAAAATTATTTTAAAAAATTGAATTCTATTTATATATAGATAATTAATAATTAACAAACATTGTTATATTTTTAAATGGTGAAACCACTGTCATTATAATAAGCATGCAATCACTAACATACACACCATGATTATGTATTTGACGCCTTTTTAGTTATATTTACTGAAAGGACACAGCTGCATAACTTTGTTTCATATTAATACGCAAATACACAGTCACCATTTCTACCCAAAACGTCACTGCGAGTAAAGTGTGATTTTTTCAAATTACGTAGCATTTGCTGTCCATCTAGAGGTCGGTGTACTAGGACTAACATTATAGCAGCACATTTAACAATGATATGTCGTCACGAGAAAATAAATATCGCTGGCGGCTTAGAGCTAACCTTTAAAATACGATTTGACGATGTCAATTATAGGAATTTCTTACAGATGATTTTGTGGCATTGACCTTAATGTAAAGGTAATTTCAAAAATTTGTTAGAAAACATCCACCAATGACGTATTTGATATGTTAAGGACTCACCTCTAGACAGGTCAAAAAAAATAAAATCACTTGATGACAAACATGAGCGCCATTTCTTGTAAAATTAAACTTTTTTGATAACAAGCGTTCAGCTCTGAGGGGAAGTTTGATAGTTATGACGTAAATCATGAAAGTATAAGTATTGATGATTCGAAACCCTTTTCCGCTGTATTGATAAAGCATGTCTGTTAAGAATTTGATGATTGTCTTACGGCATGTACTTCATACAGTTTTACATGTGTTTTCCTGACCCTGTGGTATGCATTATGGTGTATTTAAATTTAAAAGAAATTAAACAAACACATTTAAGTCACGTAGTACTACATTAAAGAATCACATAAACGTTAGCCATTTAGCCATTTTGCCCACAGGCGACTGCTTTATCAGAAAACATCAGCTTAAGCAGTATTTTGTTAGTTATTAAATGAGTAACTTGGACTCGAATTTACTATATAAAATATCGTTTTGCGTCTGCTATTTCTTTATACTTGACCTGGAGATAATAATAAAATTATGTTGTACAAGTCATTACCATTTCAGATGATTTAAAAACATAAAATCGTGTAACATAATATGTTACAAAACCACAAAGAACTTAAATGTACACACACTACAAACACTTCTGTATCCTTTAACATGAGGCAACGACAGACAGAACGCACCTAATTGTTTAGACACATAATATGATCCCAGTAATGAAAGAACATAGCTCTTCTATTTGGAACGAATACACGTATCAACAAGTTTCGACCATTGGACGGTCTGCCGTTGGTTTGTTCAACTATAATATACTAATCTTTTGAACAAAATACTTTTTCCTGTGCGATAAAAATGAAACTTAAGTTATACTACGGAGTGTATATATGCAAGGCACATGTTAAAGGTCCAGTGATCAACAAATACAAGCGTTTCTGACACTTGAACCAAAACTGGCGATGTGGCTCTTAGTTCGTTATAATTACAAAGTTTTGGTTAGCTTTATCATTGTATGCATTGTTGTCTGCCCGCCATGTCAGTATAATAGCTATACTAAAGTCAAAGGTGAGTTACTCGATCAAGTTTTGTATATGTATGACTTAGGCTAATGGTTATCACCAAATGTCATGCATTTCACTATAAAACCTCAGTATATGTTCCCTTGTATAGGCTTCTTAGGGCATGTAATGTTAACGGTGAATGAACGTATTGCAGCAAAAGAAGACAAATATACCCTTTGTAACTTTAAGGTGGTATTGTTGTTAATTTTACCTGACATATTGCATATCTAATTATCACGATTCTTGTATTAATTACTTTTTTGGTAAACGAAATTTGATATTTAAACCTAATGATTTTCTAAACACGGCCCTTGTTGGACATAAAAAGGAATCAGTAGTTTATGTTTACAGTTGAAGAGTGTCGAGATACCAGACTATTAAACGTATGTATTTATATACCAGCTTAAAAACTACAAAACTAAACAAATAACAATTACACTGTCTCATTGATCGTTTCGTCACGTCCGTGATAATACAGCCATTCACAGAAATATGAAACTTTTTCTAAAATCTAATATTTAATTACTAGGGCTTTGTCACAGAATGTGACTAATTACACCACCGGCGCCATTTGATTTCAATGTTTAAGGGCATATACACTATAATTATTGATCACTTTGACCTGAATATCTACACTTGACGTATATGGCAATACACAATCGCTGGCGGCTAACAGCAAAATTCAGTTACGATTTGGTAATTAAAATTATACGACATTTCTTTACTATCGATGATAATCATTGACCTTAATGTAAAAGTAGTTACATTTAGGTGTACGAAAATATATATCAATGACGCATTTCATTCAGAATTATTTTATTGAATTATCAACAATCAAATCCCTTGATGACGAATGTTTATGCATTTAACATTTTTAACGATATCTGTTTAGCGCTTTAGCTTATATTTATGGTTCAGACGTAAATAATGAATGACTACTAAACCTATGCTTTGTATACAGAAAGTGGTCGTATATGGTATAATAACTGATGAATAAGAGGAATTGAAATATGTTCGAGTATGTATCATTATAAATAAAACGTAATAAAAAACATTGGTTGAGTGAACATTGTCGCAACCAGAATGAATTGTTATCTTTCACACGTTAGTTTAAACTCAATTTACTGATAAAACCAATAATAACATTTTAAAATAATTTTATATAATCTGAAAAGCTTAATGATATTTTTAAAAATAGTCAGAAAATATCATTATGACTAATAGTGCGTATTGCGTATTGTAAATGCATGTACCTAAATATTATTGTATACGTTTAACGTGCTCTCTTATATATCAATTACATTTTACAATGTGTATACAATAATATTCACTAATATTGATAAATGTACAATTTCTGTGTGTTTTACGGCTTGGAACTGAATCACATAAGCTCACAGACAATTTTAAAACACAATAAGGGTTTAAAGTATGAATTGGATAAAATTGCTTCTCGGAGACTGATGCGGTCTTGATGTTTTTGATGAAAGGAAAATACCATAGTGTTTGACTGTAATACAAATGTTATGTATGTTAACCTTTGTTGAAAGGCTGGATAATGATGAAATCAGCTATTGGGTATATCAAAGTAATTTATTACATTTTCTTAAAATTAAGATAAATGTGCAATAAAGATACGAACTTTATGTCACTCTATAAAGCGTCTCTGTGTAGAAATATTCAGACGAATAATGTCATTTGCTATAATGATGCTTGCCATATAATAATTTGGATTCCATAACTGTATGACTTAAAAACTGAAATCTAGATCGACGTCTAAATGGCATCAATTTTGTCATCCAGCTGGACAAAACGGGTGCACAGCGCTTGTTTACCATGACAAATTAAACCCATACCGCGGCGGCTCCGCACCGAAGTGGATTTTGAGCAAACGTTTGACCGTTACAACCAAACGCGAAGACTCACAGACAGGCTCGATGTAGGCGTGATACAGTTGATCCTATTTACAATAAAATATCATGATGTTAACAAATTTTACAATTTGCATAATCAATGTCATGCCATTGCAGATGAACACCAAAGCAATTAGACAAAAAATGGGCCTGCTCTAAATGCGGCAAAAAGGACAGAAAGAGTCGGCTAGTGGACCAGTTCATACAGGAACATATACCCGAAAAGATGGTCCCTACAGATGCGCCTTGTGTAAATTCAGATGTCAGGATGCCTAAACACTCCAAAAGCATCTGACGGCATACACGTGGCATGTTGAAGCAGAAACAAAGCTTGGGTTTAAGCCTACATACCTTCAAATACTGAAGAGGTCGAGCAACCCCATCTATGTAACAGAGGATGAACTCTTCACTTTGCAGACAGGACAGGCCAGACAGGAATATCACAGGCATTAGTCAATCAAAGGACAAAAACACACTTCCTGACTGGATGAGTAACACATTACCAGAGTATATCCTCACAGCTTAAGCAAATCTGAACTGCGACATGAATGACTTCAACGTCGGGTCCCTGAGTGACCGGGAAACATCAGCTTACCAGAAAGTATGTTGGCCCAACCACTGCAGACTGGGACCCCCAACCCCAACCTTTTTCAGAGTACACCGAGGCAGGTCAGGACAAGACAGCCAGACCAGGGTGGTGGATAAGATGGCTGCAGTGCTCGAGAAATGGAGTAAGCGTTTCCTAGGAGCCTTAGACGAGACAATAAAGCATACACCATCGTCATCCCGCGCCATTACGGAGATCAAGAACGATGTACGCCGCATTGAGAGGAAAGTGTCCACGATGACTCGGGCGGTGGATGATGCACTGGCGGTGGATGGTGAACCAAGAGGGAAGGAGAGCATGAGGAGCGTGGTGTAAAATAGAAGTGGCCCGCCCATGAAAAAGGACGGTCAAAGGAACAAAGACGCGAGGACACCAGACACCTGATACCTTTAAGGTTCATGGTCATATACTAGTCGCACAACATGAGCCACTTGCTGCTGCGCTATGAGACACACGTCTTGTTAGACGCAACATACAGAACGACAAAATACGGCCTCTCGTTCTTCCTTGCTGTAAGAACCTTTTGTGGTCGCTGCATTTGTATCTGAGGGTGAAAGAATGGAGAAAGTTTTGTCTTCACTGACATTTATCAAGAAGGTCAACCCAAAATGGACACCCCAAACGTGTGTGGTAAATACAACTTTGAGATAATTTAACATACTAGTAGGTTGGCTGTATGCAGGACAGCATAGGTTTTTTCCACAAAGCTTGCAATATGTTATGTTTACTTAAATTTTGCAAAAGAAATATCAAAATATTGTGACAAATAATGTGTTCTTGGACAAAAATTTAAAAACACAATAACAAAATAAACGATCAAACATAAAAACCCTTGCCGGAGCCGGGATTTGAATCCGGGACATCAAAGCGGATGCGTTACCTCAGCACCTGTCAACTGAGAGTAACGATTGTAGTCAAGCCATTTAACTGTTCAAACGCAATGGCTCGAAACGTAAATAAAAAAGCCGAATTTGCCGTCCAAATATTTTCAAAACAATATTGTTGACTGTTATCATTTTGACATGCATGAAATGCCTAAATTGCACACGTGCATCTTACAAAGGGGTTGCTTGATAAGGCAGTAACTGACGTCACTGATCTAAAATCAAAGATCTCAACTAGCATGAAAATGCGAGGTAGAGGCGTCAGACATTCTTAGGAAGTAATTTCAGGCAAAGGATAAATAAACTATTGTTTATCCAGGAAACCTGTCCGGTGAGGATAAAGTTAACCTGACAGGTCTGCCAGAGAGCCAATTTGACGACATGGTCGGGCACGCTGAGACTGAAGACATAAAAAACACACGCGTACGCACATGCATTGCCATTCTTAAATCCAGAACATGGTTGGGAAATGCAGTTCTTGGATAGTTGTTTAGATGAACAGGTGTCAGGTAAATATACTTAGGCCATGTTTAATGAACAATGCTTCTGTATAGATTACGCTTGTCAAAACATGTATTTTAAAACCGACAGTGATTAAAGCACTTATAATAATCTCTCGTCGCTCTTTTAAACGGTTGTGTTCCCGCCATCTTGGATTCGGACGCGTGTCTAGAGACGATGTTATTGCTCAGCATACACATCCTATGGCAAAGGAACTGTTCGCTACCGGATTGGACGCCGCAATCCTGGTCCTGGATGACACGTACGTATACGTGCAGAAGAGTGCCAACTACAGTTTCCTAGAGATCGTTTTGGTAATAAAGATTATATAGTACAGCCAAGCAATTATATATAGTTTTATGTCTATTTAAATGTGTATCTACTTCACTAATTAATATACTGTCGAAACGTAGGGCTGTTCATGTGAAATGCCATGTGTTTTCGCATGCATCAGTATGTCTTTACTATTTATTTAACAACATTGTTAATGCATGTAATAATATCTTATTGTGCGTTACACCAAGTTCGTGGCCTCTATTTTTGCCATATCTTCAAAAAGTACTGGACATAACGTAACAAAACATACCTCGTTTGAAAAATCGTTCAATCTTGCTTCAGACGAAAACAATTCATTATTGCCGAAGTTTTCGCAGAAATGACTTATCCCCATGATAATAACTGTCTGTTTTTGTCCATTTTGGAGCAGTCTATTTTCTGCTACTGGGAGATTAATCGATTACTTATTATCGGACAACGTAACGACAAAATGACACAGCGGTTTTATTAAGCGGGTGTACATAGTAGTCCCCCTTTTAGTTTTACCAAAACGTATAAAAGAGGATTATACAATAATAATAATTCTTAATTTTTATAATCAATTTGTATTTTAATAATTCTTGAAATTAATAAAAAGGAATATAATAAGCAAATTGGTTGTTTAAAGCAGCTGACCTCCAGAATATAATAGAAAATCATTAGTTAGAATCTACAAATATTTCAAAATATTTCTCCAAATATATAATTATAATAGTTGTAAGAAATCAATAAAACTTACATATTTTTTACCGTTTTGCTTTGCAAACAGACAATTTGCTTTTCAACCATCGGGATATTTCTACTACATGTACACATAACGGCTCCTGCTTTAGTAGATTATGCAAAGATAAACGATGTTTTACCAACGATTTTGTCAGCTTTCTCACATGAATTATTTTTTTCAATTTTTAAAAGCTTGGTCGATCACATAGCTTTATTTGAAATATTTTCATTAATAAATAAAACAAAGTAGTGTTTTATTCATGAATTAAAACAAAAGTAGTCTGATTGAAATCTCTGAAAATCTTTATAGAAATTGTTTTACCGAACTTTATTATTAATTCTCACGATATTTCTTTTTAGAAAATTATAAATGTGGCTGCAAATTAATTTGGCGCGATGGCGTAAATGTCGCAGTATAAATGACGCGTGTAAGGTGACGTCAATTACGCACACTGACGTCAAAACGCACTTGCTTTTTCGACTTCAAAGTGGCGAGAAAAGTTTTCTCTTCAGAGTTCAGACGCTGTCTGAAAATGGTCAACTATTATTTTCAGCTTGAAAAAAGGTATTGGTATTTTTTTAGTGTTGCCTTTTCTTCATAATTCCCTAGAACTTAATAAACATGAATATTTATGAGCGCGAATATTGCTTAATGATTAAAAATAAATTTAAACTTGCGTAAATATCGAAAACCTCTCGTAAGTTGCTAAAACACTCGTTTTTTATCATCTTAATCTGTTCCATGTGTTCGTTGTAGATACGGAAGACCCCTGGTAAGCTTTGAAAGTGTCCAAACACGTCAGTTTGGCGTTGAAGGTGCCAGTGAAAACTGTAAACCGGCTTATGCGAGAGAAGAAGGATACACAAGAAGCAATGGATAGTTTTGATCTGGCGGCCTTGCGGCAGCTGGTTCATACCATTTATGCCAAAAAGGAATTTGTAAGTCAATATTAACATTATTAATTTTATTTTATGCAAATACAAATCA
>Ga0224511_10002377_pt1 | contig 12629 bp, 8 predicted proteins | sample SF_May12_sed_USG_2_FD_169988 | JGI IMG/M metagenome (GOLD analysis project Ga0224511, IMG submission 169988) | Sediment microbial communities from San Francisco Bay, California, United States - SF_May12_sed_USGS_8_1 | ecosystem: Environmental > Aquatic > Marine > Sediment | place: USA... | reverse complement strand
GCCGGGGCTGCGGGGAGGGGATTCGCTGTGGTGGCCAACGAGATAAAAGAGCTGGCCAACCAGAGCGGGGCGGCGGCCGAGGATATCGCCAACCGGATATCGGGAGTGCAGGCAAGTTCTAAAGATGCGGTCAAGGTGATTGCCGATATAGGAAATATCATCCGGCAGATTAACCAGTCGGTGGGAGTAATCACCGATTCGGTGGAGCAACAGGCTAGTGCCGTGGCCTCCATATCGGAAACGGTCAGCAGCGCCGCCGGGGGGGTCCAACATGTGGCCACGTCTATGGCGGAGGTCTCCAAGGGGGCGCTGGAAGTCTCCAGGAACACGGGGGAAGCGGCCAATGGAGCTTATGATGTGACCTCCAATATCCACGGTGTGAGCCAGGCGGCCGGAGATGCGCGCACGAGCGCCGAGGCGGTGCGTGAATCGGCGGTGGAGATAAGCGATATCGCCAAGAATATGGAAAGGCAAATAAGTAATTTCAGGTTGGCGTAACCTCACTCATTAATCTTCCGTAGAAAACACTTCATATTCTTCCCCATATTGGGGATAATACCCCTTAAGTTTAAGTAATACAGTCTGTTTGTGTTGGCTGGGGGGTTCCTAAATTGTAACGATAACTGCCGTTGAATAGATAAAATGAGACGATTCCAGAGCATAAAAGCAAAATTAATAGTAGCCCTGATAATTATTTTGGGGATGTCTATCTTCGTTTCCACGTTAAATCTGCGCAGAGCCTGGGGTGAGTACACAGATGCGCAGTACTATGAATTGATAAATTCAATCGCTGGGGATTTGAACGAGGCGGCCGGACACCAAGCGTTGGAAAGAGGTTTTGGGGTGACCATCCTTGCTTCGGAGAACACTGACGAGGAAGTTTTAAACAAGTTCAACCAGTCTGCCAGCCAGGGGCAGGGAAGGATGGAGAAGGCCGTAGCCTCGCTTGATATCCTGCTTGGCATGTCGGAAAATATGGACCTGAAGCTGGCTGCGGAGAGGTGGAGAAAGAATCGGAACGAATTATTGGCCGCCAGGGAGAAGGTTGAGTTCCGGCAGATTGAACCGGAAGAATGGTTGAAATTGTCTACAGACAACATTGAGATGGAATTCTTCGTGCGAGACCTGGCGCTGGCGCCTATAAATGAAAAGGAACGGCTGACCTATTACAATACTATCATCCGATCCAACGCGGCCACGTTGGCGGAATTCGCCGGCAGGGAGAGAGCCGGTCTTCTGGAGGCGGTGGAGAAGGGGGCGCCCATTTCCGACTTGAGGCTGACGCAGCTTGAAAAAACCAATTCTGTGGTGGATGAAGCCTCCAAGAGGATAATGTCCATCAAGGATTATTCGAGTACCCCTGCGCAATTGAAAAATATGATTAATTTGTATGAAAAGGAATTTCTGGGGGAATACCGCCAATTGCGCGATGACGTATATCGTAAAAGCAAAGAGCGGAGGAGCAAGGTCGGTCAGATAAAATCAATGATCGATGGGGAAAAGGCGAGACTGGAGAGCCATATGAAGGCCAAGGTGGATGAGCTGTGGAACTTGGCCAACTCGTCGAATGTGATGAAGCTTGCGGGAGCCCTGGTGGAGGACAGACAGGGCCTATTGCGGTTGAAGCTGTCGGTGGAGAACGATTATTTCGCCCTGTCCCAATCCAGTCAGGATTATATGATAATCAGGTTCATAGATCCTTTGGGAAAAGAGCTCGTCAGAGTGGATTATGATGGCGCCACCTTTTCCCGCCGCCGCGGCGCCCGGCTGGCCGACAAGGTGGAGGACGAGGTTATGGATCGGGCCAGGAACCTTGGGCCTGGGGAAATGTACATCTCGCGGGTATCGCTGAACATGGTGGAAGGCAAGCTGGAGACCCCATACAGGCCGGTGATGTCGTTGGTTGCGCCTGTATACGCCAATAACACGCTGTCCGGATATGTCTTAGCCAGGATCATAGTGGGCCGGGCGCTGGAAAATATCCGGCAAAAAGACAGGCAGGTGAAGGCGTTTTTGGTTGATGGGGACGGATACTATCTCCATCACTCCGACAATGACAAGGCATGGGGATTTGTGGGGGGATTGGGCCGCCAGCAAAACAACATATTGTTGGATCTTCCGGATATGGCCGAGGACGTTCTATCGCGGGATACAGGTATGGCGGTGACGAAAAATGGAAATACATACTTGTGGACACCGGTTTTTTATAACCCGGAAAACCGGCGAGAGTATTGGGTGTTGATGAGGTCTATCGGGCCTGTCGACTATGGAATGACGGGGACCAAATGGATGGAAAAGGCTACCAGGGCAATCAATACGGTTCTGATGATGTCGGGGATTGTGGGGGACCAGGCAAAGATCGTGGTGGAGAAGATAGAAGAAGATTCGACATACTCCATATTTCTTAACGGGTTCATAGCGTTGCTCTCCTTTGCCGTGGTGGTGCTGACGATCATGATCGTGATCGCGGCGATCAATCCGCTTTACGACGCTGTGCAGCGGCTCAAAGATATATCTGAAGGGGAGGGGGACCTGACCCAGCGGATGGAAGTGAAAACCAAGGACGAGGTGGGGGACCTGGCTTTCTGGTTCAACCGGTTGATGGAGAAAATGCAGAAGGTCCTGGTAGAGATATCCTATAGTTCGAAGACCCTGGCCTCCTCTTCGGAGGAGATGTCTGGTGTTTCCCTGCAGCTTGCCTCCGGGTCCGAGGAAATGACAAACAAGGCCACCGTGGTGGCCGGAGCCACGGAGCAGATGTCCAGCAGTATAAGCGCGATGGCGCTCGCTGTGGAGGAGATGAGCCTGAACGTTTCCATGGTGTCCAACGGGGCGGAGGATGTGAGCAAGAGCATGGTCAGCGTTTCGGCCACGATGGATGATATGAGCACGTCGATCCATAACATCACAGAGGGGGCCAGGAAGGCGCTGACTGTTACTGGCGCGGCCAAGGAGCGCTCCGCCGCCGCTTCGCGGGCGATGAACTCTCTGGACGCTGCCGCGGGGGAGATCGGCAAGGTGACCGGGGTGATAAAGAGGATTGCCGAGCAAACGAACCTTTTGGCGCTCAACGCCACCATAGAGGCGGCCTCGGCCGGAGCTGCGGGAAAGGGGTTTGCGGTGGTGGCTAACGAGATAAAACAACTGGCTAACCAGAGCGCCTCTGCTGCGGAGGATATCGCCAAAAGGATAGAGGGGGTGCAGGACAACACGGAGCGGGCGGTGGAAGTGCTAGGCGAGATGTTTTCCATCATGAATTCCATAGGCAAATCGGTGGAGGACGTAACTGGCATGATGGAGCGGCAGAGCAAGACGGCCCGGGAGATATCGGAGACGGTAAACCAGGCTGCGGAAGGGGCAAGCTCCATAGCCTTGTCGATCTCCCAGGTAGCCAAGGGCTCCAGTGAGATGTCCTCTAACGTGGGGCAAGCTGCTCGGGGGGCGCTGGATGTTTCCACAAACATCCAGGTGGTGAGCGACAACGCCACTGACACTACCAACAGCGCCCAACTTGTGAACCAGTCCTCGCTTAGCCTGGCCCGGATAGCAGGCGAATTGGACATGATGGTTTCCAAATTCAAAGTGGCCTAGATTTATCTCGAGAGGGGCGGAAAGTCCTACCCTTAGCGGTGTAGTTACGTTATTCACTCAAGAGAGCTTATCGTACTCCCGGCCATGGACATTTGTAGAGATATTTGAGAGTAAATACCCTTTTAAGCTGTTAAACTACCATACGCGGGTGTGATAGACGATTTTTCGATTGGAAGTGGATGAGCAAAAAAACAAGAGTACTGATTGTTGACGACTCGCTTGTATTTCGTAGCGCCGTAGCCAGCATTCTGGCTGAGACGAAGGATTGCGAGGTAGTAGGGTCTGTTCGGAATGGCGTGAAAGCTCTGGAATTTATTAAGGATAACCCGCCAGACATCGTGACCCTGGATGTCGAAATGCCGGATATGGATGGCGTGGAGACCATGCGCCATATAAACGAGCTAAACGCTTCCGGCAAGCTTTCCCAGGAGGTGGGGGTCATCATGCTAAGCTCCCACACTGTGAAGGGAGCGGCCATCACCATAGAGTCGCTGGAGGCTGGCGCTTTTGACTTCGTTGAAAAGCCCTCCGGGTCCGACATGGGCGCCAATATGGAAGCCTTACGGCGACAACTGCTGGTGAAAATCAGGGTTTATGGCGTACAGAGGTCGAAGGACAAGGAGAGCTTCAGGCTCCGTAGCGCCGGACAAGGGCCGGTGGCGGCGCCAGCCCTTCCCCCGAAGATCGTGGCGAGCAAGGGGGCGGGGACGGCGGTGAACGTTGTTCTCATCGGTGTGTCTACAGGGGGGCCGAAAGCCCTTTCCCTGATGTTGCCGGAACTTTTGCAGAGGGTCAAGACACCTATCCTGGTGGTGCAGCACATGCCGCCCAAGTTCACCCAGTCTCTGGCGGAGAGCCTGGCCAAAAAATGCCCTTGCCCTGTGTTGGAGGCGGTTAACGGAGAAATAGTGTCGGGCAGCAAGGTGTTTATAGCCCCTGGAGGAAGGCACATGATAGTGAAGTCCGGGGCCGACGGAGAATCGAGGATTTCGATAACGGATGACCCGCCAGAGAACGGCTGTCGTCCATCAGTGGATATTTTGTTCAAATCGGCTAACCATGTTTATGGAGGGAATCTGGTGGCGGCGATCCTCACCGGCATGGGCAACGATGGCGCCAATTCAATGGTAGGATTGAAAACCTCCGGTGCGCATATTATTGCGCAAGACGAGCCCACCAGCGTGGTGTGGGGGATGCCTGGAAGCGCCGTGGCGACTGGGGCGGTGGACGAAGTTCTGTCAATAGAGCAGATTGCTCCCGCCATTGAGACGGTTGTGAAGAAGAGGAATGGGTGAAGGTCATGGAAATTACAGAGAAGGAATTTGCCGACATCACGGCATATATATACAGAATCTGCGGTCTTGATATCAACGAGTCGAAAAAATACCTGGTTCGGCAGCGGCTGGAGCCTCTACTGGCCGCCCACGGGTATGAAAGCTTCTCCGAACTAAACAAGACGCTGTCGATTCGGGAAAACGCCGACCTGAGGGACCAGATAATCTCTGCCATCACAACCAACGAGACCTCTTTTTTCCGGGACATTCACCCCTTCGAAGCATTCAAAGCGCATCTGGCGCCAAAGCTGACGGAACTTGTGTTAAACAGAAAAAGCCACACATACCAGCGCAAGGGGCCAAAGGTGAAAATATGGTGCGCCGCCTCATCAACAGGGCAGGAGCCGTATAGCATAGCCATGATCCTCTCCGATTACATAGAGAGCAACAAGGGCAACGGTGTGACACTGGATGACTTTTCCATATTGGCCTCGGATATAAGCCCCAAGGTGCTGGCTCGGGCGGTGGCCGGGGAGTTTACCGACCTGGAATCGGACCGAGGCCTGAACGCCCTTCAGAAGGCCAAGTACCTGGACAGGGTAGGGAACTTGTGGCAGATAAAGCCTTACCTGCAAAGAATGGTTGAGTTCCGACGTATCAACCTTACTGAATCGTTTTCAAATCTGGGCGCGTACGATATTATCTTCTGCCGCAACGTATTGATATATTTTGATGACATTACGAAAAAGAAAATATTCAGCCAATTCTCCAAGATTCTCAACACATCAGGTTTGTTGATCCTGGGTGTGACGGAGAATCTTTATGGACTGTCTGACGACTTCGAGTCTATTCGTTATGGAAACAGCATCTTCTATAAATCGCAGGTTAAAGAGAGGGTGGGCGAGACTGTGTTTTAAACGGATTTGGGTTTTTATCAATTAACAAAAAAATAGCAAAAGTAGTTGTTTTGATGATATAATTAGCATATAATTAAATGGGTGGCTTTAGGTAATGACCGCAGGTCAGCATCGGTTTTAGATGGACTATGAAATATTGTGTTGCTCGTTAGGGGGATAGATGCAATCAAAGGACTTGGATTTCATTTTGAATACGATGCTGGATAGCCATCCAAACGTATCAGACTTGAACTTCACCGTCGGCAAACCGCTACAAGTAGAGGCCTCTGGTATCTTGAGGGAAGTGGCGATAAAACCTGCGCTAGGTAGGCTCACTCCATTTCAAACAGAAAACATCGCATTTACTATAATCAACTCGGATCCGCGGCTCACCCGTCAGCTTTTGGAGCAAGGCTCTGCTGACTGTTCCTACTCCCTGGGAGACAGGGCCAGGTTTCGTGTGAATATCTTCAGCCAGCGCGCCACATATTCGCTGGTGCTCAGGAAGCTTGAATCCCGGATCCCCACCATTGCGGACATGAGCCTCCCGAAGGTTATGCTGAAGATCATTGAGGAGAAAAACGGTATGGTATTGGTGACCGGCGCCACGGGCTCCGGCAAAACCACTTCACTGGCCGCCATGCTCGACGAGATAAACAGGAAAAAGCCGATCCATGTGGTCACCTTGGAGGACCCAGTGGAGTTTTCCCATCCCCACAAAATGGCCACGTTTAACCAACGGGAGATGGGGCAAGATTTTGACACCTTTTCCAGCGGTCTTCGCGCTGCTTTGCGTCAGGCCCCCAAAGTGATCCTGGTGGGTGAGATGCGGGACCGGGACACCATGGAGATTGGCATGACCGCCGCCGAGACAGGCCATCTTCTGATGAGTACCCTCCATACGGTGGACGCCGGCTCGACGATAAACCGTATCGTCGGCATGTTCGACCAGGAGGAGGAGCAGCTTATCCGCATAAGGCTGGCGGACACGTTTCGCTGGGTGGTATGCCAAAGGCTTCTTCCTAAAAAGGGTGGTGGCCGGGTGGCCGCATTTGAGATCATGGGCATGAACCTTCGTGTCAAGGACGCTATCCTGAACGGAGAGGAGGAGGGAAAGACCTTCTACGACATAATTACCGCCGCCGAGCCTTTCGGATGGAGAACCTTCGACGCGCACATGGCCGAACTCTACGCCACGGATTTGATTACCGAGGAGACGGCTGTGGCATACGCCTCACGCAAATCCGAGGTCCAGAGGAAGATCGACAAGATCAAACAAACCAGGGGCGAAAAGACATCAGATATAGATGGGCTGGACATGGACTCCGATTACTCCAAGGGAGTGGACGGCGCGCCGAAGAGAAAGAGGCGGTAGGCGAATATGAAAATCTCGTGTACTAATTGTCATAAAGTAGTAAGCATACCGGACAACTTGGTCCCCGCTGCCGGCTCGAAAGTTTTTAAGTGTCCCAGCTGCAAGGGAGCGATAAATGTGTTCCGTGGCGCCGGGGATAAACCTATGGATCAAACCCAGGATGTGATTCTGCCGCCCAAAGGATCGGCTGTGAAAGGATTGCCCATTACGGGTGGAGCCCTAGACCATGAGATCGATCTTTTAGGCGAAGGCAAATACAAGGCGCTGGTGGCGGATACCCAGAACGCATCCAAGGTGTCGCCGGTGCTTAAGAAGCTGGAGTACCAGATAACCCTGGCTGGCAGCCAGGAGGACGGATATAAAAAGTTGCAGGCTAACACGTACGACCTGATATTTCTAAATGAAAGATTCGGTGGGATGGACCCATCCAAGAACGCCATACATAAGTTCCTTGAGCCGTTGACCATGGATAAGCGCAGAAATGTGTTTATAGTGGTGGTGGGTAAAAGCTTGAAAACCTTGGATGAATTTAAAGCTTTCAGTCTCAGTGTGGATATGGTGTTTAATGAGGGGGAGTTTTCGAATTTTGAATTAATGCTCCGAAAAGCGCTGAAGGACTTGACCAATAAATACAAAGTATTTAAACATGTATTAAAAGAGACCGGTAGAGGTTATGATCTGTAGTAGGATAATGGAAAAAGGAATTTGTCATGCCAGAGTTTAAATACAAATATACGACCAAGGCGGGCGCCAAAGAGGGGATGATTGAGGCGGAGAATATTGAGCAGGCCAAGACCATGCTCAGCCGCCAGCATATAAAATATACAAAGATAGGGGAAAATAAGGATCTTGTCCTCTTCGGTGGAGGCCCCACCCAAAAGGATGTGGTTATCTTCACCAGGCAGTTCGCGACTATGATAAGCGCAGGACTGCCTTTGGTTCAATGTCTCTCTATCCTTGCGAATTCTTCCGAAAACAGGATTTTCGCCAGGGCGATTTCGGACATAAAGCAAAAGGTTGAATCTGGCGAAACCTTCGCCGACGCCTTGCGCAAGCACCCGAAGATCTTCGACGAGTTGTTCTGCAACATGATCGAAGCCGGAGAGGTGGGAGGTATTCTGGACAAGATCCTCATTCGCCTGGCTGAATACATGGAAAAAGCCATGGAGCTGAAGGGAAAAGTGAAGGGCGCCATGGTCTATCCTGCGGCCATTGTTTCAGTGGCTGTGGCGGTTGTCATATTCCTCCTGGTTTTTGTTATCCCCATGTTCGGTACGATGTTCGGCGATATGGGGCAGGAACTGCCATGGCCCACTCAGATTGTGCTAAACCTCTCCGACTTCGTGATCGAAAGATGGTATATGGTTTTCGTGATGCCGGTGGTTGTGATTTTTCTGTTTGTGAAATTCCGACAAACGGAAAAGGGAATGATTCTTACAGACAGGCTGGCCTTGAAACTGCCGGTGTTGGGAGAGCTGATTCAGAAAATCGCCGTGGCCAAGTTTACCAGGACAATGGGTACCCTTATAGCTTCCGGCGTGCCGATCATAGAGGGGCTGAACATTACGGCCAGGACTGCAGGGCAGAAGGTCATAGAAATTGCGGTCCTTGAAGTTATCGATGACATCAAACAAGGTAAAGGCCTCTCCGAACCTCTAAAGGAGCAGGGGGTTTTCCCCATGATGGTGGTCCAAATGATCGAGGTTGGCGAGCAGACAGGCGCCTTGGACGAGATGATGAATAAAATAGCTGACTTTTACGACAGCGAAGTGGACACCGCTGTGGAGGCGCTTACATCGCTTCTGGAGCCAATGCTCATGGTTTTTCTGGGTGTCGTTGTCGGCTTCGTGGTCGTCGCCATGTACATGCCCATTTTCAAGCTGGGAGATGTCGTCGGCTGAGGGCAAAAACCTGAAACATTACTTAAAGAACTGGCCGGGGCGAAAAGCTCCGGCCAGGATTCTTGATTAGCGTCGAACATGGCCGATCCCCTCCAGGATAGCATCACTATCAGGGCCAACGCCCCCACCTACAACACCATTCTTTTGACGGCCCGGCTGGCCATCATCTCTCTTTGCATGGGGGTGGTGGTGTATTACCAGGCGAAATTCGGCAGGCTGGGCGACTATATACCTGCGCTGGCTCCCGTGGCGATCACATACCTGCTGACGATTATCTATGCCCTGTATCAAAATTGGGGATCAAACCATCGCCGATTCGCCTATTTCCAGCTATTGATCGACCAATTTCTGATTACATGGATTGTATACTCCACCGGGGGGCTCAACAGTCCTTTCACGTTCATGTATGTCCTCGTGATTGTCGCGTCCTTTTTCTACGGCAGGGCCTTTGCCACTTACGCCTTGGCAGGGATGTCCACACTACTGTTTTCAGGTCTGGTAGTGTCCGAGTATATGGGCTACATCAGGCCATACTACCCCTTCCCACCTCTTGCCGACCCCAAAATTTTCTATTACGCTTTCATCAGCATTCTGGTGAACACTCTTTCCTTTATTTTTGTGGCGGTGATGAGCAGCCAAATCGCCGGACTTTTAAGAAAAACAGGGCAAGAGCTGGCAAAAAAAATAGAGGACTTCACTATGCTTCAGGCGTTTCACGAAAACGTCCTCAATAATATGTCTCTGGGTTTCATGGCAATCGGACTAGACAAAAGCGTGCTCTCCGCAAACCCCGCGGCCGAGAGAATCTTGGGGGTCAGGAGCGAGGAGATCATCAGGAAACCGGCCGACAACATCCTGCAACTCAGCGAAATAGAGGAATTCTTAAACAATATCAGCGCCAGTGAGAAAACGGACAAGCGGTTCCAATGGGTGTACAAAGCACCTGAGTCCGATGAGGTGTTTCTTTCAATGTCGTTGAGCAAATTCGCGGTGGGTGGGGAAATCCAGGGCGCCATTGCGGTTTTTGAGGATATCACTGAGCTGAAAGTTATGGAGAGGAGCATGGCCGAATCTGAACGAATGGCCGCTGTCGGAAAAGTGGCGGCGGTCATAGCCCATGAGATCAGAAACCCGCTAGCCTCGCTTTCCGGCTCAATACAAATGCTCTCGTCGGACCTCTCCTCCATTCTGGACGAAAACAACACAAAGCTGATGAATATAACTTTAAGGGAGGCGGACAGGCTGAGCAACATTATTACCGAATTTCTGGAATATTCCTCCCCTCGCAAGCCACACTTCCGGGAAGCGGGGCTGGACGAAATATTAAACGAACTTGTCACCCTGCTCAAATCAGGCTCCAGGCTGCCCGATTCCATAGAAATACAAATCAACGCGGAGCCGGGTTTGCGGGCAATGATGGACCCGGAGCGAGTAACTCAAGTGTTATGGAATATCGTGCTAAACGCGGTGGACGCAATGCCCAACGGGGGGAAGTTAATGATCGAGGCCTACCTAAGGACAGATCACGACTCCGTAAAAGGAAAATGGATCAGGATCAGCCTGGAGGATAGCGGTGAGGGAATGACCAAGGATACATTAGACAACATATTCGAACCTTTCTTCACTACCAAGACTCGGGGGACTGGTCTGGGCTTGCCTTCGGCCCGAAAGATCATGAGGAGCCACGGGGGCGAAATCGAGGCTAAATCAACTCTGGGAAAAGGGTCATGCTTTGTATTGTGGCTCCCCGCCATGGGAAACCCTGAGCAACTGACCACGGATGACTCTGCCAGATCCTCGAAAAATACCCACCTTTTATAACACCGACCAAGCGCCGTCACTGCCGCTTAAAACTATTGGCGGTCAGATGTTCCTGGCCGCCTCGTTCCCCTCCGCAAAAGCCTTCCAGATCAACGGCCAACCTTTTTTCACAATCACGGCCATAACCTTGGCGTAATCGCGAATCTCCTTCTGGGCGTCCGGGGCCAGCCGTAGCGAAAAATAGTGCAGAAGATTGCGCATATCCATGCTCCACACTATCTGGGTGTACGCCGAAACCGGCAACACCACCCTGGCCTGCTCCCGGGCCACTCCCAGCTCCAGAAGCTGGCGGTAAGTCGTATATGCGTGATGGTTCATCCCGTCAATCAAAGTTCGCGCTTTTGACGCCGCGTCCTCATCCAGTCTCCCCTCGCCCACCTGCTTGTTTGTCTTGCTTTGGCTTCGCACATCGTCATGGTCAGGCACATAGAAAAGCTCCGGGCATTCGGTATATCGGAAAGACCACTCATTCAGCGACGCGGTCCTGTGCCGCACATGCTGGCGCATCACGAATATGGGCAACCGGATACGAAAGGTCACCCCCACCATCTCGAAAGGGGATGTGTGCCGGTCATTCCACAGCCTGGTGATCAGCCGCAGATCCGCCTCCTCGCTTTTGCCATCGCTCCCCTGGTATGAGGTTCGCGCCGCCCGCGCAACGGTCCGGTCATCCCCCACATAGTCCACCAGTTCCACTTCCCCCTTGTCCAGCACCTTGTGCGTCCGGCCCAGCTCATCTTCGGCGCCAGGGCTTATCGGCCTTTTGGTTTCGTTACCCGCCATTGTTTCCAGCCTCCCGCTATTGCCTTATCCTTGCGCCCGCCGGGCGCCTTCCCGTATACGAGCCAAGCATTTATCCTTGCCCATGAAAGCCATAATATCGAACAGGCCGGGGCTTATCGTACCCCCGGTCAGCGCCACCCGCGCAGGCTGCGCCAGAGCCTTCAGCTTCAACCCCTTCTCCTCAAGGTATCCATTAAACGCCGCTTCTATGTCGTCCTTCCGGTCGAAATCCGCCCCTTCCAGGCGATCCGCCAGCTCTACGAGCAAAGCCGCAGTATCGGAAGTCAAAAACTTTTTGACAGACTTTTCGTCATATTCAAGCTCATCCCCCAGGTATATCCTGGCGCTGGCCGCAAGGTCCACCAGCGTCCGCGCTCGCGGCTTCAGCATTTCCAGCAGTGTGTCCAGCCTGTCCTCCGGAACCCCATCAAAAGCGCTACCGACGGTCTTCGCCAGCGCGCTGTTGTCCATTTTGCGCATATGCTCAGAGTTGGTCCAGGTCATCTTTTCCGGGTCGAACCTGGAGGCGGATTTGCTCACCGCGTCCATGTCGAACAAGCTTTTCAGTTCATCCAGGGTGAAGACCTCCTGGTCCCCATGGCTCCATCCCAGCCGGGTCAGGTAGTTCACGAAGGCGTCCGGCAGGATCCCCATGTCGCGGTATTCCAGCACGGAGAGGGCGCCATGCCGCTTGGAGAGCCGCTTGCCGTCATTACCGAGGATCATGGAGACATGGGCGAACTTGGGCGGTTCCAACCCCAGAGCTTTGTAGATCACAATCTGACGAGGCGTGTTGGCCAGATGGTCATCGCCGCGGATTACGTGACTTATTTTCATGTCGGTGTCATCCACCACCACACAGAAGTTATATGTGGGGGATCCATCAGTGCGCATGATGATCATGTCGTCCAGTTCGGAGTTGTCGAAAACAACAGTCCCCCGTAGCATGTCCTCCACTTCCGTCTTCCCCTCCTTGGGGGTGGCGATG
>Ga0224511_10002376_pt1 | contig 12629 bp, 2 predicted proteins | sample SF_May12_sed_USG_2_FD_169988 | JGI IMG/M metagenome (GOLD analysis project Ga0224511, IMG submission 169988) | Sediment microbial communities from San Francisco Bay, California, United States - SF_May12_sed_USGS_8_1 | ecosystem: Environmental > Aquatic > Marine > Sediment | place: USA... | reverse complement strand
ACAAGTGTGCATTGAATATCTGTTATTTAATTAACCTCTTCTCATTATACATAACTAACGCATTGCTTGACTGATTACTAACCATATAAGCCATATTGTTCCTTTAAATTTTACTGTCCCATTACGAGATTAGATGATGGTGGTAGCAATTTGCATAGGCAGAATTGACACGTAAATACAAAAATAGCCCGACAAAGCAGGTCCGTCAAGACGCATTTTTGGCGTCAATGGCGTCTAGACGGACCAGCTTTCTCGGGTCATCTTTTGTATTCACTTGTCAATCATGCCTACGCAAACCGCTATCACCATCGCCTTGTCCGGCAATTGGTCAGTAATTTTATAATGAAGCAATATGGCTTTTATATTATTATAAGTATTCAGGAAAGCGATGCGTAAATCATGAAGACCAGGACAGGAGGGTGGGCTGTCGATAGGTCATTTAACGTACAATTACTGTATATGAATGGCTTAAAGCCATTACTCAATGGTGAAATCTAGTTGAACTGTCCCATGAGGTGCATAAAATTTTAACAGTACGCTGGAGTATAAATGAATAGACCCTGTAATACTTATCTCTTCTCCAAGCATTATAAGGATTATTGGTTTATTAACTGTAAGATTAAATGTAGTTGAAAGTTGTGTGTGGTACTCAAAATCAATATATGTATACTTCATATATCTATCAACTGACTTTTAAAAAAAATCATTAACGTTTCAGGGTCGGAGATGTACAACCTTGACATACCAGAGGTGAGTTTAATATTCCTGACTTAAATGCGTTATTACGCGTATTTGATTTGATTATCGAATAACCTTGTACTAGTTTTACATAAAGTGTTTTATTTGAAAAGCTAAACGCTTTATTATTATGCAAATCATGTTATGAAGCTGAACAGAAATAGTGTCTTCTATTTCACATCATTTAGCAGTTTTAATAAATGTCCACTTGATACACGTGTAAGGTAAAGAAAAACGAATAATTCATAATGTTGCTAAAGGTCATTTCAGATTGTTAAACATGTTGTGTGTGACTTGGTTAAGTGGGTTTTAAATACTAAATTACAATAAAATCTACAAATCAATTTAATAGTTATGTTATAATAGAATCTTTATCATTATTATCATTACAGCAAGATTACGATAGCCTTTCTGGACCACGTGCGATGGACTATATCAAAATTGAACCCATGGTAAGTTACGGAACAGCACATATTGGAAATCAAATATAAATTTGATAAACTAAACGAGTCGTGTAAATCTCTTCATGTGTTTTCACGGTATGACCTTGTTTTTATTTTTAGAAAACATAATGAAAACTTAAAAAAAACTATGCAAACAAAACAATAGTTTCGTTTACTTCATCCATTGGAAGTTAACATATTCATCATTTGTTCGCTTCATATTGTATGGATCTGAAAACTTTTTAAATAAATATAAAATTTAAATTGTTCTAAAAAACATTTCTTTAAATCAATGATCCTTTTATATACATGTAATAATAAATAATTTTAGTACACTCTATTTCAGGATGCGGACAGAGGCATTTGTAACGTCGAAAAGGAAAATATGGACTCGAACCATAACATGGTTGTTGATACGGTATGCAGGTTGAAGTTTCTTTCTTAATTAAGTAAAACAAACGAAAAAAATTAAATTACTTTTTAACACCAAATCTTGTGCCAATAAAGTTTTAATAAAATAAGATGTTGTCATGTTTGAGCGATATACTACGGCTGCATATTCGTTTTAAGTTTAACAGACTCATTTTTTATATTTTTTAACAATAAGAATGCCTGTGTCCAATTATGTATTAATAACTAAATATTCTTAGTTTATCTATTAATGATGATTGTATTACTATACTGGTTATCAAGGTATATAACTTTTTAATTCAAACGCTTAAAACAAACGATATAATAGCTATAGGAAGTGATGGTATACTAACTTACTATGCACATTTTTTGGGGGAAAGCACGCAACACGCCTACGGAAGTACGATTTCCTTTAAAGACCCTAAATCCCTTGACATTTGTAGAATGCAAAGGAAGATAACTCTGACGTAAAACAAGAGATGGCGGACGAACATCAGAACTCACCATGGTACGTCGATTTGAAGTAAAATATGTAGCCTGCATTTCACCTTTCAGAAGAGACATTTAAAAGATGTTATTGGGGTTTAATTGAACTGTGCAATGCCTTTTCACCAGGCTGTAAAAATTGGACTCATGTTTCTTCATACATGTATGTTATGTATACTGTTAAAGTCCTTGCCTCCTTAAGTTTATCATTCAACATCAATAACTTAAAAATTCCAACAGTGTATCAATGTTCTTAACTTAGTTTGTGTTGCAAAAAATCTCAATTATTAATATAACAGGAACACTTTCCACACATAGTTCATGTGTTACTTTTGCTTGTTGCGCCATAACAGTGTTTTCTTCTTGTAGGACTCTTTCCTGTTGTACAATCTGTTGTGTTGTGTGTGGGTCATTTTGTCATGTTATACGTGTAGATGTATTTCAGCTCATCTGAGCGCACAGTGCTCGTTAAACTAAATGGAGTCACCTCATGTGTGTAAGGTTGTATAACAACCACATCTCTTAAGAAGAGGAATTATCCTTAGGGGAACGAACATAGCTTTATTGTTATGCTTGGCTAAGTAAATAGGTCTTTAATCGCCAGTGTGCTACCCTAAGACATCATGGGCCTCTTGCGTTTAATTTCCAGCGACAGTAACCGCAATCCTGAATGTTTTTATTTAGGTCTATACAAAGTTATCGCTAGTCATTGTAGGTTAAAGTGTTCATCGTTTGATTATTTATTTTCATTTCATTAAGTGGTCATTGTGTGTTTAGTCGTCTAAATGATGAATTATGCGTTGTGTGTGTTAGAAGAAAGGGGTTAGCTCATGCACTAGGGGTCGTCAGTAGTGTGGCATCTTTCATTACTACTGATAAACAGTTTCAATAAAATCGATGCTGCTATTTTCCCCATGCAAGTTATGCTTCCTGAGGACTTCCATTAATTTTGCAGATTTATTATACTATGTAAGTTGTTTTCTGTATATCAAATAGTCTTTCATATTGCACATGATATTTATAGTTCACATCTTTGTTTCTTGTTTTATGTATAGTCACTATAGTCATCTATTGGGTATTGCCTTTTTTTAAAGGATGTTATTTTTAGAATGACACTCGCAATAATGACATTGTGCATTTCTATTGGATTTAAATTATTCGTCTTGAATATTGATTTGGTAAAAAATGTTGGTCAATATATATTCTTTAAACCTTTTTGTTTTGTATTTAAACGGTACGCTTTTTATTTAGCGAAAAAAACACGATATAAAGGTATTTATACAATGTCAATAATGTATAACTTCCGGAAAAATCAAATGTGTTTAACTCAGTATTTGTTAAAAAAATCAATTATTGTTATAAAAATGAACAACTTTCTGAACACATTGCATTAACATGTAGAATATGGTACTATTTAGTAGAATTGTTTTTGTAATATAATAAGTAATGGTTACATTATAAATGACAGTACTATCTTATCCATTTTCCTACCAATTTAAGTTACCTATTATCATTTATTTTTGCAACCTAAATTACCATTGACATTAAAGTGTTATTTACTATGGACGTGCTTAAAATGTGCACTTTTTTATAAACACAAACAACTGTCTAACTAATGCTGTTTATTTTATTTAAAAATGTGAGATTTCATAGTTTTTAATTATTAAAATTATAAAATTACAATAAATTGTTATTATTACTTTGGACGTGCTTAATGTGTGCACTATTTCCTAAATTACTTTTACTGTAGTACTATTTATTGTATTTAAAAATGTGAGATGACATAGTTTTTAATTATAAAAATAAAATTTTTACAAATGATGTTAATTTTTTTGTTATATTATAGTAGTGTTGGTGTTTGGACTAAGCGTCGCGAATAAAGCAATTTGATATATAAAAGTGATCTATATTTATGTTTTTACAGTTATGTCCGCTTATAAGGAATCCGCTTATAAAGAACGTTTTGTTATAAGGAAACTAATTTACATTTCCCAATCTTAAGCTAGGAACTAGCTCACTATACGTTTATAAGGAACTCCAGTTATAAGGAACAAATTATTATGGTCCCGATTTGTTCTTTTTAAGTAGATTTCACTGTATAAAAACAACACAATATTACGGCGGTCAACGTACAACATCAGCGCTTAAAGAGACTCACCTGAGGTACGGTTGTGTAACACACATGAATAGAAAATATTGGAAAACCTAAATGTTCTTGTTTCAAACATTTTTGGTTGTACAATAATATGTCTTCTATCGGTTGGCAATTGGTTAAAATAAAACTTTTTATTCGTAAGAACACGACCAGACAGCAGAGAAGCTTTTTGTAATAGGTCTACTTGTACAAACTTTACTTTACAACAAGTTTTAGATTGGGTCCGTACAATATTTAGATTTTTTAACAGGAAACTAACTATAACGAGTGTGTTCACAATGCTCGGCACCAACACAAATGACCTTCAATCCTATCTTCCTAAAAAAACAAGAATTGTGTTCCAGGAACTTTAAGGGCCTTGTTCTACTGTTCCGTGTTCCTTCCTCAAAGAAATATGTAAAGACAAGTTAAATGCTCTGTTTTGTTTAATAGTCCCACTGGGAGCATTACTCTTCCAAAATATACCACATTATCGCCACAAAATGTATATCTTTGATATGGTGTAAATGTAGCTGGACAGAAGATAAGGTGTTCATCTCCTAAACATTTAGAACATAATATCTACAGTTTCAATATTGCTTCTAGTTGCTGACGGTGTATGGCAGGAGGTACTTCCAAAGCAATTACAGATTGTTTAGACAGTTTTCTTCAATAAAACCATATGCAAAATGGATGCAAAATTTAACCCACACTTCAATTATTTTTCATTTAGATGATAAAATTGCATGAAAAAAATGTACAAGGAAGCTACAATAATAAGTAGTTGATCGAAAAAGGTGTACAATAGTGGCTTTTTATTTGAAGTTGGGTTGTCGTGGTCTTTTATATTTCGGTATTTATGTTTCGTCCTACAATGTTTTTCCGTCACATTACAAGTTGCTCCTAACATAGTAAGGCTAACGAAATGTTGATATCATTGGGACAAATACCCAACCAAAGGTTATAAGTATACTGACTCCCATTTAGAAAATCCAACTGGCGAATTCACCATAACTAGTTAACCATTTCTGTCCGCAACAAGTTTGAAAGACAAACTTGAATAAAATTCTTTGAGAAAAGGTAACTTAACACATATTCATTAATACTGCATCATGCAACGTCTGGCAATAATACAACTGTGCATGATGTAAGCCTAGTGTCACACATACTTAGACATAATGGTGATACAGACACTTGTGGCAGGGACAACTGGGACATAATCATTGTTTTGGTATAACATTCTAGTTTTGGGGCCATTTCATCAAAAAGAGCAACTATGATTGTCTTAAACAGATGAAGAATATAATTGTTTTTAATTCTTTTGTTGAACCTAGGTGTCAAAACATGCATATAAATACATAATTTATTTGTTTTGAAGAATGTTGTGATTAGTGTCGATGTTACACATTTGTGCCGAGCATTGTGAACACGCTCTAAACTCAACTTATTGACAAAATCTCCCACGAGTTATCGTGATCGCATCGTATTGTGTGTCTTAAAGATGCTATGCCTGTATCTGTTGACCAAACATGTTAAAATATTACATTTTAACCATACATAAGCAAATAAACATACGCCCGCAAATATGAGAAACCGTCAAAATGTAGTTATCCGTGCATATATAAATATTAAAGAAAAAGCGTGATCCGCACATTTGGCTTTGTTTTTTTATGTTAAAAAGCTTGAATTCAATCGAAATGCTAATTTTCGTGGTCGAGAGGAAACGCATCAGACTGCGTCGCGAAAGGTGCCGGGTTTAATTCCGGCCACTGGCAAGGATTTTTATGTTTGTTTGTTTTTGTGTGGTTGTTGTTGTGTATTTCCTTTTTGTCCAAACACACAAGTTGTCATTAAATTTTGCATTTATCTTTGCCATGTTAATTTATTATAAGGGTATCAAGGTACAAACCTTGCACCTTTAAATAGGCTAGATATGTCAATTAGAGAACGGTAGACTCGCCGATTCAGGACCAAGAATAACGTGTATACTCTAATCGTCTCCACATACAAATCGCACTATAATATGAAAAAAGAATTTGTCTGGCTGCGCGTTATTCAATATAAACATCGGTATGGTCCCAGGTGGAAATGAACATGAGACATCCAGCACCCTAAGGCGAACGCGTAAACACTACTCGACCATGGTGCGACGTTTGGCTTGAGAATTGTTACACCGCCGTCGAGTGTTTGTTTTGTGTGTAAAGCTAATGTACAAAAATGTCAAATACCTTTATCAAATGTATGACATTTCATTGACAGTAATCGTGCGTTTAGCGGTAATCATAAACTATTAAATAGAATACAAAAACGGGTATTATTTAGCTCTGGTCACGCTGTTATTTGATCTTTGAATTAAAAACAGATATTCACTGGCTCTTGTATAGGACGACCACCACAACCACCACCCCAAGATACAAAAAGGTATTTTGATATGCTTTGATTGTGGTGGAGCGTTCAGACGTTGATACATTGTTATCAAGTTTTCACTGAGGGGAGTTTGTAGAAGAGCAAGACCGTTAAAACGTCATGAACACCGATGCTTTGATAGTGGTTACATATGGGGCGTTCAGACGTTGATACATTGTTATTTAAAGACATAATTTAATTAAGTTTTCACTGATCAAAGTTTATTTTGTTAACATTGCCAATTTCTAACAACAGCATGCCACGTTAAGGTGAACTTAAATCGGGTTCGTCTCTGTACATTTGTGGACTGGTTATTAGAAGAGCAAGACTGTTTAGAAGTCATGAACCCCGATAAAACAGTGTTGATGAAAAGTGACAGGAAAACAAAACGACAAGTAAAGGAATTATCAGATGGGGAACACCATTGCAATGTCAACCAACCTGACAAGGTAAGTGTTTTGCTGTGTGTACATGTGCGCGTTGATAAACTTTTTATAAGCGTTTCTAGCATGCTATAATATCCGCGTCTATTAGACTGATGTTATGTATGGCAATTTATATCTATCAGCTAGGAATCAACTAAATATTTTCAAACGTTGCGACGGCTTAAAGTGGTAGAGCGTTCGTCATGTGAGCGATTGACATTGAACTGAACTCCTGAGCGAGTCATGCCAAACACGTTATAAAATGATATAAGATGCGTCCTTGTTTAGCTCTCTTCATAAAAGAGCTCTCTTCATGTTAGATAAGGACTGGCTTTTTTGTCATCACGATACTCGCTTAAAACAAAACAAACTAAATCTGGAAAAGGCTCTCCAGACTAATAAGTATATTATGCTCACTTAAAATTCAACAAGGATATAAAAATACCTATTATATTAAACACTTCGAATGTTTTAAATTATTTATTCAGAAAATACTATTATTATTCCCTTACATTGGAAGTGTGCCAAATCACACGGACAAAATGAAAGTACAGAAAGGGGAGAAATATGAAGGTTTGTGGAACCATGCATTACAGAGATTTACACAATTATAAGACGTCAACGGTTGTTCATCACAATATTCAATTCCATGCGTATATTACCTAAAACTCATAAACCATACACTCTTTTCAATTGCATTTATGTATTGGCACACTTAGATATGAAATAATTGCAGGTTAGGACCTGCGGTTACGAGATGTCTGATGCCCGTCTGTTGCATGAAATGCCGAGATATGGGGACAACATGAGAACTATTACCGGACGTGCGGGTAGGATCATAATTGTTGTTGTTGTTTTTGTTGTTGTTGTTGTTATTGTTGTTGTTGTTGTTGTTGTTGTTGTCGTCGTCGTCGTCGTCGTCGTTGTCGTTCTTGTCATTGTTGTTGTTGTTGTTGCTTTTGCTGTTGGATGTGTTGCTGATTCTGCCGTTATTTTGTAAGAATGGTGATGATGATGATGATGATGATGATGATGATGATGATGATGATGATGATGATGATGATGATGATGATGATGATGATGATAGTGATTAGGATAAAAATGTCCTTGTTGTTGTTGTTGTTGTTGTTGTTGCTGTTGTTGTTGTTGTTGTTGTTGTTGTTGTTGTTGTTGTTATGGTTGTTGTTGTTGATATTGTTGTTATTTATGTTCATGTTGTGTAGGCAACGATGGTGTATTAACACATTTCTATTATTTATTTAAACTGTTTATAAAGTACATATGTATTGTACTTTATCGTGTTTTAGATGTCAGAGACAGTGGCTATGTGTCAACAGGTGGGTAGACATTAATTTTACACACGATATGAAAGACATTATTTTAACGTGATAGCCTGGTTAAACAGTGATTATGTTAGCAGATATTGAAATGTTGACATAGTAAGAGCTACAAATACTTCTTTATTATCGGATGAAATCGGACCCTGCGCTTCATTCGTGAAATTGAACTGATACAATCGAGGGTATGAAAGGCCACAACATGGGATTATTAATAAACTTCAATAATGTATTTTTAAAGTGAACGTGTCTGTCGTTTTCTTTTAATTTGATAATTTTAAGGATATTTTTACGCCCGAAGGCCGTCTGTCTGTCCGGCGTTAGCAAAGTCTTGTCTGCTCATTAACTTTAAACTAGTTCCACCTAGATTATTTTTCTTTGTTTATAAATGGCCATTAACTATAGATGATCCGTTTTTATTTTGGGGTCAGAAGGTCAAAAGTCAAGGTCACATTGTCCTTGAACATAAAAGTATTATAATAATAACTTGAAACATATTGAGCTTAGGGACCCCATAATAGGCGCCTATTTGCTTTGGGGTTAGTAAGTCACAGGTCAAGGTCACTGTAACCTTGAACATAAAATACTTGTCCAATCAATAACTTGAAACCTACTGAGCTTGGGGACTCTATCATTGGTGTGTTAATTGACCATGACCCATAGATGATCCCTATTGATGTTGGAGTCAGTAGGTCAGAGTTTCAGGTCACAATGACCTAGCGCATAGAATCATTGTCTACTCAATAACTTGAAACTTAAAGATGCTAGGTCTGTATCTTTATACCTTTATAATCAGTCACAAATCTTGCAATATGTTATGTATACTAAATAAATTAACATTGTAAAATGAATTGCAAACTTTTGTGACAAATAATGTGTTTTTGGACAAAAAAGTAAAAACACAACAACAAACAACAAAACAAAAAATCAAACATAAAAACCCTTTCAGGAGCCGGGGATTGAACCCGGGACATCTTGCACCCAAAGCGGATGCGTTACCACTGCACCACCGAGTCAACTAAGAGTATCGATTGCAGTCAAGCTATTTAACTGTTTCGACGCAATGGGTCGAAACGTAAATAAACAAAGCAAATTTTGCGGGCCAGACATTTTCAACAAATACATTTTTTCTGTCATATTTTTACATGCATGAATAACTATATTTGGCAGTTTCTCATATTTACGGGAGTAGGTTTCGCTGCTTAAATATGGTTAAAATGTAAGATGTAAACAATTCTGACCTAAAAGATACAGACCTAGCATCTTTAAGCTTTAGGACACCATAATAGTTGTTATTCGGAACTCGGTATTTAATGGGAAAACCCAGCTTATAGAGGGGGACAAACAAAGTTGGCCTATTTCTTTCTATTGAAAATCACATACCGTATCACTTCTTAAATGCCTATTGGTCGTCTTAGTTGGTAATGGTCGATACATAATTAAATAATTGCGTCCCGGCGCTGTTTAATGTTAATCAAAAGAGACACACATCAGATTCGGCAACGCTTTTGATCCTAATTTAACAATGTTTGTTTTATCCTACCTCAAAGCAACCCCTAGTGCTCATGCAACGTTGCGGAGAACTGAAACCGGGTTCGTCTGTGTACACTTGTGCACAGATTATTAGAAGAGCAAGACCGTTAAAAAGGCATGGACGCTGGTAGAACAGTGTTGGTGGAAAGTGACCGGAAAACAAATGGACAAGTATAGAAATTAACCGATGGGGGAGAATACCACTGCAAAGTGAACCATCTTGGCGATGTAAGTGTTATAATTATGTGTATATGTGCGTTTTGATAAGCTTGTTTATACACGTTTGTAGCACGCTTTAATATCCGCGTCTATTACACCGACGGTATGGATGATAATTGCATCTATCAGCTAAGAACCACTTTTTTCCTTCTATTTTCTGTTTTCAATTTATGAACAAATCGCAATGATAGTCTTCATACCATGTACGTTGTGTTATATGCAGAGACCAAATAAATGTTTTGGACATGTTCAAAATTTATCAGCGTATGCGAGGGTATTGAATATACGTTACTCATACGCTTACCATACGAAATACATACGTTGGACGCGCTAGAAGTTAATCAAACTTTATACAAACGCCGTCAAAACGCTACTCATGCGTTAGTAAAGGCATTAGGTGAATATATATTCTGATATAGGCCTTTAGATATAAACATTTTCCCTAGCTGAATGTTTACATTTTGATTAAAAAAACTATGCTTCTTTTTGAAAAATTCACTTTATATATGTAATTATTTTTCTCGACTTGTTGAATCAATACTTGTTTTGCTATAAGCATGTACTTGCTTGAACGCAATAAAGATTATTGTTGTTACTGTTGTTGAATGTACTTTTATCAACAACAAAAAATAAAGTAAATATACACTCGTACAGATATGCATGTTAAGGTTTAAATTTGAACTTGTATGTCGGTCTTGCCCGACTGAAATTGCAAAGGAAACAAGGAATTTAAATGACAACTACGTAACCCAATATACATGTTTATAAATATGGTTGTCCTTTCTTGATCATCTACATGCTTAAAGGGTGAACCCCCCCCCCTCGCCACTGCGTACTGATTTATTGTGAGCTTGCGTACTGCGTGCGGCCTAATTTTTGCACTGCGTACTGCGTACAGTTGGACAACAATAACTACCGCTTTTGGCGTTTCTTTTTACATGAAGAGCAATTTACAGTGGTTGGAATGTACAGGCACAATCTTTGCTTCAAAAGTCAGTTTGATTTAGCTTACTTGATTGATTTGTTTTTATTTTAGACCGCAACAACCCATGTTGTAATCTTATTAACGAACGATATGCGCGAGCAATGCGATCGATTCATTCAGAAATAACTTTCATTCTTCATGTTTGATTTATTATTCATTCAGAAATATCTTTCATTCTTCATGTTTGATTTTGTTTTCATTCAGAAATAACTTTCATTTTTCCATTACATTGGAATTTCATTCAGAAATAACTTTCATTATTCCATTGGAATAATGTACTACAAACAAATACAGACAGACGTGTTTCTTTTCATTCTGCTTGAAACATAGTAAGACTACAAGTCTTAAACCTTGTAAATTAACTTAAATGCTAATCGCGATAGATCACAACATAAATAACATGCATTACGTGCGTTATATTGCTGGGAAATCGTTGAACAACAATAGTAAAATTACATGACGACAAGCGAAACTATTAACAAAAAGAAACTATAAAACAAATTAGCAAAGTCCAACAACTGGACCAGGTATGTTTTGTATGTGGTAAATACTTTATACGTGCGCCTATTTATTGTGGTGTGGTTTTGCTTGCTTTTAATGACAATGGACAGTTCCTTTTATGTTAATTATGATCAATTGTAATCCAAGGATAAGGGTTATGATTCTTAGGTGAAAATCTGACCTCTAGTTAATACAAAAGAAAGCATACTTCTAGTTTTTGATAAACTTTATCACACGGACAAAAGAAAAGTACAGAAAGGGGAGTAGATTGAAGTTTTGCGGAACTATGCATTATAGTGATTTACACAATTGCTAACGACGTCAATTTTTTACATCACAATATTCAATGTCATGCGTAATTTACTCGAAACACAAGAACCATACACTACTTTTAATGCATTTAACGTCAAAATGTCTAAAGGTTTTGTCGGTCATATTTATCGTAGCCAAAATTGCACGTTTTGACATGTCAAATCAATTTATTAAGGCATTATAAGGAATTATCTATTAATGCTAACACAGTGATGCATAGTTAGAGGGGTGTGTTGCTATGGAAACTGTATGTATCGCACTCGGCTAAGATAGGGTTACATCATTTACATTGTCAAAAAGTACTTTAATTTGCTGTTACATTTATGGAAATTGATATACAAATATTAACATAACAGGGCTGGCCAGGAACGTTAAGAACACAGCTCGTAAATAGCGCAATCTTTTATTGGGACATAGCGATGGCAAATACCTTAGCATTGTCCTTCAAATATGTAACGACATTATCAATTTACCATTGTTAAATGTACTTTTATCAAAGGTAAGATAAAAATATACGCTGCTACAGACACACATGGACATGGAGGCTTAAATTTCAAAGCGGATATTCGTCTTGCCCAATTTAAGATGACTCAAAAACCATACACAAACAATAAATCATCATGACAGTAACAATACCCGATAAAACGTTCTTGCCCCTGAGGTGCAATGTCCCACATGTTGCATCATGTAATTTACACT
>Ga0224511_10002375_pt1 | contig 12630 bp, 3 predicted proteins | sample SF_May12_sed_USG_2_FD_169988 | JGI IMG/M metagenome (GOLD analysis project Ga0224511, IMG submission 169988) | Sediment microbial communities from San Francisco Bay, California, United States - SF_May12_sed_USGS_8_1 | ecosystem: Environmental > Aquatic > Marine > Sediment | place: USA... | reverse complement strand
ATGCGCTAGGGGGCGTCAGTGGTGTGGCATCATTCATTACCACTGATGAACAGCTTCAATAAAACCGAGGCTGCTGTTTTCTCGTGCAGGCTATGCTTCCTGAGGGCTTTCCCTTTCATCAGTTTAGGTATTTTTTAAAGAAAGTTTAAAATGTATTAAAATATACATTGTTGGATGCAGTGAGAGGCTTTTTATTAACAAAAATAGATTTTATGTTGACAATCAGTGTAAAAAGACATGTTGTAAGTGTTCTTTATTTACACAACATGACACACCAAACAGTAGGGATAATAGGGCTGTTTTCTTAAAAGTAGTGAAAAGTAAGGCTCTTGATCACACAGAAGGGAAAACTAGTGACCGCTGGTCAGCCGGTGGACACGACAGAGAATTGTATATGTTGTATATATATATCTTTTACAAACAGTATGTCCGTCAGTTGTCTGTCAAATATATTCTTATAATGTAGTGTTCTTAATTGTCAAGAAAAAATAAAGTTGGGAGCAGTTCAGATATCCATCCTTAAAGTGTTTTTGTTTATATAATATAGTACAACTTATGTAATAAACAAATTGAATGTAATTATCTTCATTAACGTGCATCATTATATTTAGTGCAAAAACAGCGTCTGGTTCATAAAGTAATGTTCTCGTTAAATTGGTTTCTACAAATAACCAGAAGTGGCCTTAAATGTTTGTTTTAAAGAAGCGAGATTCGTGTCAAACTTGATAATCCATTACAAAATGATTCCTGCTTCGGACAAACAAACACGTGTATTTTTACCATTATGGCATTAATGTAGTTTATTCATACCGCCAGCCATTACCTTTACTCCAGGGAGGTAGATTTATGGAGTAAAAAGACCCTACATTGAAGTTAATGTCTTTAATAGTAAAACGTTTTTAAGACGACTATTTTTTCTGTATTGTTTGTTTCCTTGTCTTGCTGATGATATCTGAGAGACGTCTGGCTTCGTTTAATCGATACGTATTGGAAACTGTTTAATGGCGCGTGGCCTCTGTATGTACTAAGTTCCGGAGTTATTCATTAGACAAATTGGAGTACTGGAGTGCAGTCGACATGACTGTGAGGGACTTTAAGTGTGGCTTGATGTAATCGTCGATAATGTAAAAATGTCTTATAATGGAACCTGCAACAGTCACAAAAACCGGAGCATTGTTAATAAAATAAAGATGTATAAAATAGTATGTACTATGAGCATGTCCTTGACAAAGTTTTAACTTAACGATGTCGCAAGTATGTATCTTACGCCATCAAGAATTTTGTATACCCACAGTTATGACGCGGATATTCGTATGTCAACAGAACAATCGTTTTCGGATATGGCGAAATCAGCCATCCATGGGTCAGTGTTTCCAAAACTACAGGTGGTCAAAAAGGACGGATTTCACTTCACATTGAACGATGCCAAACTACAGGTGTATAGACATCTGGAGAAGCTCGGAAAGTGTGGACGTGTTGAGGTGGAACGAATTGCGCTGAAAGAAGTCCCTGAAGGTATCAGGAACCTGATGAAGGCACCTGAACGAGTCCGAAGATGTACAGGTGGGTTCAAATACGCGCTTATTTAGATTGTAGTGAACGTGTCAATAGTATATAGTTGTTGGTGTTAAAAACTTTTGCGAAATGTTGCCATTCTTTGTGATATATGTGTATGTGTATGTATACTTGCACAGAAGTGTATCATTATTGCAGACAGGTCAGTTATTTAACCAAAGAGATATCTTAAGGTATATAATAAAATATACTTATACATATAATATCTATACGATCAAATGTGGGATTCAATAACAATCGAGTGCTTCCGACAGCAAGTTTAACAGCGGTTTTGTGGACAATACAATCTAATCCATCCTCATTAGATAAAATAATCACTATCCCTATTTTAACATTAAGATTTATCGTCAATATCTAAGGCTTCCCCTGATTCCTGTTGGCGTCCAAAATGATTTTCGTATACGCCATTGTTAATCTTTAATCGCAGCAGTTATGCATTAAACTTCTTAAACATTTTGACAATTTACACATAAAAATGTTATTTTACTGACACTATTCAAAACACTTCATTTTGTTCTTAAGATTTGCTATTGATAAGATGAACTTACATCAGCACACACACGTTTCCCTCTGTCGAAATGCATGCAATGGACATTCAAACAAAATATTAGGATACATTTATATCAAGCCGGTTATATTTCGTTACCTTATTCGTTAAACATAACAACTATCTTACAACCCAAATCAAATTACTGGTAACGGAAATGTTAATGTGTTTAGTAAGGAAACGATTGTTGCATAGATCAAAAATATGTTTTGCAAAGAAAAAATTCAAGTCATTAACAGATGATACAAACACAGTCTACATTTAAAAAGTTTAGGTTAAAGTTCTGTAATAAATCATGTATGTTATTAATAATTAAACATTAACTAGTAAACAAGTTCACGATCAATACTCTAGGATCATTAACTTCTTGGCCTTATACAAATAGTCGTTGATAATGATATTGTAAGAAAGACGTTAAATACTCGACATAGTTCTAATATTGTATACGCAGGTGCATTTACTGTATTTAACAACAATTTACCTATCGTCGAGTTACAGCATTGCTTGCTTTGAATGATACACAAATGCACAATAATATTTAATAAGAACACATGATCAACTTAAAACTATCTGTTCAAAATGTGGTTCTGAGAACACCTTAATGAGTCCTCATCTTGAAATGAATATCTAGTAATTGATCTTCAATTTACTTTAAAGCATAACGATATCGCTTACTAAAAATCCACTAATTGCAGTGTGTACATCACCTAGAAACGTAAACGATGATACTTTCAGTGAGTGAGCCCATACTAGGGAAAAAAGGTTTTATCATTTCATTTTCGAAAATATAATATTTGCCAGGATGCGAATTTGCATTACACATTTTTGCCAAATCATTGTATAACTTTGACAGTGTTTATGCTTAATATACATTGAAGAAATGTTCAAAGAAAAATCGTTGTAAACAATGAACACATGTCAATTGTAAGGGCACTATGACAAAATGACCCGTAAAAAATAAACACATATAACAGCATAAAATACGCGAAACAACAAGACGTAACACGCATTCAGAATACACTTTTTTAAACCTACTTCAGTATAATCACGATGTTTCATATAGAGTGATTTTAATGTACTGAAATACAAATATTGAGGTTGATGTAATGTATTGTCATAACTACATTGACAAGAAAATATTTCATTTTCATGTATGTTTGTGATATCAAAACCTATGAATGTACAGTTATGTATATTTGAAAACCAATTGTTTCACCATTGTTTGGTAATACCAACCAAATATGTGTGTTATTTATCAGTTCTACTTTTTACAGAAGAACATGAACAGAATTGTATGTATTAAGTGAACTTTAGTTCTTGCAGTCGCAACACCCACCTGAATAATAACATTTTGAGCATTTCCATTAGTTTTATGAGTCAAGCGATTAAGCAATCAATTATATTACAAGCTGTTGGGAGCTTTGGTGTGATGCTTTCAACATTACGCGAAAACGTTTCGTTGAAAATGACGAATCAATGAGCTAAAATAGGATATTGTATTGTGGTGTCAGTATTGCAACATGTTTTGGTTGTGCTTTATGTATATATCTAGAAATTGCGTTTGTCCAAAAATACTGAGATAAAAAGCGACTAGCCTAAATGTATATACACATATATTTAATAACCATTTTGGTACTAATTGCTTTAAACATTCTTCAACAGAAAGTTAAACTACGGTATTAATGCAGCTAATTAAAAATATTGTTAATGATTGCAGCTATGTTAAAAGTGCATTAAAAATGGTGTTAGTGCTATCTTAATGTTTAAACTGCGTCAAATCAAACAACACACCAACTTCAGAGACCTTTTTACAAACGTAGAAATGTACAGTTTATATTTTGAAATGTCCTGATGAGATGTAGACGTTGCTCTTAGTTCGCTTAATCACCCGTGACATTATTACAGCGATGCCATATAACATAGAAATAAATCTGCGTAGTTAACTAACTAACTAGTTTGTTTTATTGTAGGGCACAAGGCGAAGTCAAATATACGAGGAAAGTACACGAGCGTTTCTTCCTCTGCCGCATGTGACGTATCTGACGGACAGGATCTGGTGCTTGATGGCGTCGAAGGCGAAGATGTCTGCTCGTCTGACGAGGAGAGTTCAGACTTTTGTGACACTGATTCGGATTCATCAGGTTTCATAGGCTGAATGTGTTGTTTTGTATGGTGTTAAAACTGTTGCGTGCAAGCTTTCACATTAAAACATATTAAAAACAATGGGAATAATGATAATGCTAGTCATTGTACAGAAACATTTGTCTGTGGCAAATAATGTTCTTTAAAGTTGACTTTTATTTGGTAAAATCCGATATTTAAATTTAACCAGATATACAGATACGGTTGTGTTCTTCTATCATCTTTAAATGTTTCTTGGCACAGATATTCGGTATTTCTTAACCTTGCATTGAGGACGTTGGATTTCAGGTCGGGCCATTTGCTTTTGTACCCCTACCATGCACCTAAGAAACCTTTAAAGCTCAATCTTCTGTTTTGATTTAAACAGTTTTCAGAATCGTTTGGTTAAACATTGATTCTCCATTGATGTTTTCGCTAACTTTGGTTTCGTGTCTAATGCAAAGTTTTAATATTATCAATTAGAAGGATGGCTAAAGTGAAGGCAATACCATAACTATTATTCTTGTTTTGTTAATATGCAGACCGCCTTGCGATTTTACATATTATGTAAAATTATAAAAGATGCTTGGTCTGTATCTTGATCTTGATACCCTTATAACCGGTCACACATGTGTCAGTATGTTACGTAAAGAAAAAAATCACATTACAAAAGGAATTGTACAATGTCATGACAAAAACAAAGTAAAAAAACAACAACAAAACAATAAAGCAAACATAAAAATCCTTCATTTTCCAAACCGGAAATTGAAATTGGGACCTCTAGCACCGCAGGCCAATACGTTACCTCTCGGCCAGAGTCAACAGATATCAATTGAAATCTAGTTTTTTAACTGTTTCAACCTAATAAGTGGAAACATAAATAAACACAGCCAAGTTTGCGGGCCACACATTTTTAACAAAGTCGATTTTTTCTGTAATATTTTAACATGCCTGAAAAATTATATTTAATAGTTTCTCATATTTACGGAAGTAGGATTAACTGGTTAAGTATGGTTAAGTATTAAGATGTAAACAGGTCTGGTCAAAGGATACAGACATACAATGTAGCATTTTTAAATAATAGAATTTTGCAAGTAAGGTATCGATTGAATAAATATGATCAACTTGGTCTTGTTTATTGTAAAGCGTGGATTACAACAATCGTAACTATGGTAACCTTAATTGTAATGCGTTTCTGTTTAAATGTTTGATTAATGTGGTAGTTCACATATGGATGGTATTCATGCTATGGTATTTGCTGTGATCATAAAATGCAAATACTTTGACATATGGGAAAAGTAATTCGCATAAAAAGATAACTAAATTTCATACAACGGTGTTTGCTCTGAACAAATTACGTCTGGCAAATAAAGTAAAGACGCACAAATGTCTTCTTGCCTTATTCGCGATAACTACTAGCTGTAATAATAATTGAAATAATTCCATATTATACGACGACGTAGGGTGTGGAAATAAGTAATTAAATGTTGCAGATTTAATAATAGTAAAACATTTGTTGTGTTTAACTTTATGTTAATTTTTTCAAGACTGGAGTGACGAGGACGGCGTCTCTGGCACAGACGTAGAGGCGGACGAAGATGAGCGTAAGCAGAAACACTTAAATGAGGAGCGCGTTAAGAAGAACGCGCGACATGAACACGACTCAGGGGCGCAGAGCGACGAACATGAAAGCTTTATATAACACAGTGTCATATTTTTATAAATAACACGCGTATTCATCTTTAATATCATTATTCTCACCTCTCGTATATTTCATTTTATCACAATTGTGATGTACAATGTTAAATGTGCTTATCGATTGTACATAATATATATTTAAGGAGCAAATTCAACCTGTTTAAGTACGGACAACGAAAAACGACAACGTTACTTTGTTTGAGAGTTGGCCGTGTACTAGTAACGTATGGTCTGAGATTCTGTCTAAAAGCACTGGGGAAAAAAAGGACTCTCGATAGAATAGACGTGAAAACGGTATAAACAGTTGAACCTTGTATTGTTATCTTTAACATGTAAAATAAACTATATATTTGTTTTGTTCTGTTCTTTTTTGCGATACGTAAGTGAGACGTTTAGCGTTATCACACCAGTGATGCACAATGTTAAATTTGCGTATCGATTGTACAATGTATATATTCAATCAGCAAATTCAACCTGACTGTATAAGTACGGACAATGAAAAAGTTAGTTTGTTTGAGAGTTGGCCGTGTACTAGTAACGTATAATCTGAGATTTTGTCTGAAAGCACTGGGAACGAAAAGACTCTTGATGAATAGACGTGGACACAGTGTAAATAGTTAAACCTTGTATTGTCATCTTTAACATGTAAAATAAACTATATATTTATTCTGTTCTGGTCTTTTTGTGATACGTAAGTGAGACTTTTAGCGTTATAGTCTTTATACTTGATACTCTTTTGGTTGCTAATGGTGACTACAATATTTTAACAACAATTGACGTTTTGTGAAACCTTAGATGACTAAGCTTGTAATATCGAGTTTTAGATTTATAATTACACGCCTTTTAATATTGCCTGATTTAAAATGAAGAGATACAAACTAAGGCGTATACATAGTGATAAGAACACATATAGTGAAAGATACCAGCAGACGTACTGTTCATACGAGAGACAATAGTCATTAAGTTAAAGATCTGTTCAGGTCTACCTAAAACCTAGTTACCAATGTATTTCAATTACTGAGAAGTAGTTTTATCCATTATTTTATTAACAATTGGCAAGGACATACAATAGTATGTAATTGATAGAAAAGCAACTAAAACAGTTAGTTTTCTTAAAAGAAATTAGAAATTGAGAAACGAATACTTGATGATAATCAAATTTTATAAGACTTCACATTTAACATACATCACATATAACAAATAACCTTTTAGACAATGAATAATAGAACCATTATTAATATGATTTCCATTATCTACCAATTAAAAGAAGCCGGTTCCTGATGCATTAATCTTTATTTCGCTAAAAGGAGAAAGTTAAATAATAAAAATACTAACCTGTATTAAGTCATTTAAAATATACATCGTTTGACGCCAACAACACATTATATATTTTTAAGTTGACAAAAAGGAAATATTTCAACAATATATTTATATATAATTTCGAAAGTAGTGGCATTATTTTATATATTTATTGTGCACATACTTTCACTTCAAACTTTTTGTTTGACCATACATAAAAACTAACAACAGGGTCTAACAAACAATGTTTAAACGATGATTGTGATTTGTTCGTTTATTACATTAAGGTATTTTCTGGTTGACGTATGATTTTTGCTAATTTTGCTTTAATAATTAAAGGCAATTTAAACAAAAGATGGTGCCAAATATACCTCATTCTAAAGACAGATGTGTCTGGGCAATGAGGAAAAACATACATCAAGGTTTGGTGAATTGGCATCGTCGAAGCGTATAAGTATAAATGTTTTGTATTATCTTTGACACAGAGTCTGTTGTCTCTTTATCGTAGATCAAGAATGCAGAGTCTGATGCAGATGTGGTATAATTGTATTGTGATAATATCTATGGAGGCGCTTCTGTTGGTTATATTCTCCAGTCAAAGCATTAAGGCGTGTTTATATCTTTGAGACCACTGCATTCCAACACATTGCATTTTGCGTTTTTGTTTCGTAATAAATATCGATTGATACATGATAAATTATATATTATTTGAACATATAAATATTTAGGGTAACTAACTACTTTGGCAATACAAAGTATACAAAACAAATTAAAAATTGTTCTCACTTAATATTGGATTGCCTTCCAATCGTAATTGATATTTGATTTATTTTAAATATGTATACATTTTTTTCTTGTATGCATTATACGAAATACAATGCTTTTATTACATTAAAAATATCTTTCAAATACGTTTGCATGATAAATATTATTCTTTTTACAAGGCCATTAATAACATGTAAAATTCATAGAATCGGTTTTAATATTAATTTTACCATTTCTTTTATATCTAAACTAGGCCCTTTTGCCACGGACCTGTGATGATTTCCACATGCAAAACAATTCTGTGAAAGTGCGATGTTTGTTTAAGCTAAAAACTGGTTTAAACCCCCCCCCCCCCAAACGAAAGTCATTGACCTTTTTATGTCAAAATGTAGATCACTAGTTGCGCTTTAAAATATGTATATATCGTATAAACCTCAAAACGTAACAAATGGGTCATGCAAATAATTGTAACTTGCAGGCAACATAAATAATTCAGAAGCACGGGCATGATACTTATCGCGGTTGCACACTTGATGTAATGTGCACTATTTACTGCGGAGGTCATGCACGTCAAGCAACTTACATGCTTTTGGCATTGCTTGGTAACGGCTTACGTATCTAAGTTAGCAGGCATACTCCTAATGAATTACCAATCTGACTGCGTTATCCATTACTATACTACGTACAAAACAGTATCGAAACATGATTTTACTTTTCATGATGACAAGGGCAATGAAAGTCTTTGACTTTTTTATATCGGAATGTAGATCACCAGTTGCGCTTTAAAATATTTATGTATCGTATAAACTTCAATAAGTAACAAAGGGCGTCATGCAAATAAATGTAACTTACAGGCAACATAAATAATTCAGAAGCGGTTTCACACTTTATGTGTTTTGCACATATTACTGCGGAGATCATGTACGTCAAGCAACATGCATGCTTTTGGCATTGCTTGGTAACGGCTTACGTATCTACGATAGCAAGCATACTCCTAATGAATACACATCTGACTGCGGTATCCATCACTATACTACGTACAAAACAATATCTAAACATGAGTTTACTTTTCATGATTACAAGGGCATCAAACATAACATCCGTATGCTGCTAATACAATTTTACATTGCCACAACAGGGAGATAGAAGCAAATCCTCGTTAATGACATTATTAACATTATAATTGAAAGTTTACTTAAGTCAAGTTGGGGTTTGGTTTTACAAACAAGTGGCCAAATGTCGACATATCATGTTTGTTGGAGATGGGCTGACTGAGACAGTCCCATTAAAGTAATAAATACATTTAGAATAGTAATGCTTATCTATTTTGACATGGGCATGTTTTTCTAAAACTAATTGCAGGTGTGTAGTCATGAAGGCAGTAAAAACAAATTAGAGCAGTGTTAAGTTCAGGCACTATGAAACTTGTGAAATACGTTTTGCTAAGACTGTTTAAAGTATTATTATCGAGGGGTACACTGCAAAAATCCAGACTGAGTCAAAACAAGCAATGAAACAATATAATTAAGTGTAATAATATGTTGTTTGTTATTGAAAAGTCGTGTAAAATAACTAAAGTAGTTACCGTAATTGACTAAATGTATTTTTGTAAAATGTTATGAATGAGACACCGGATGAACAATTTGGAATGTGGAAAAGCAAAACAATGTGACCATGTGAAATGACACGTATGATACCCAGAGGATTCATTGACTGCTTGGCATACAAACAGTATGTCGGTATGAATAATGACTAGTACACGGTCATTGTCAAATGATGATGGATACCAGTTTACCGATATTTTTTAAACTTTTTCACTTGTTGTCATATAATATACACGAGGGAGATGTCCAAAGACATATTGGCCTGTGCAAGAAAGAACTCAGCACAACACGACACACGCAGAACAAGACTAAACGAACATATAACATAATATATCATAATAAACTGATGAAAGTGAAAGCCCTCAGGAAGCATAGCCTGCACGAGAAAACAGCAGCCTCGGTTTTATTGAAGCTGTTCATCAGTGGTAATGAATGATGCATAAGATACAGTGTGTTTTGGTGCACAATACGGTACAAATGTAATTAAGTGGTACCTGGAAATATCAATACACCGAACTAATACAATATCATGGGACGTTAATTTGAATACATGTACTTTTATAGGAATAACACTTACGTATAGTCGATGCCTAATGGACAAATCCACAACTGTGAATCATGATCATTTATAACAGTAAATGGTCAATTTTAATCAAATGGGTTAGGGAAATATTGTCAGGTGACAATCTGACCTAGTATATAAAATAGAAAGCGTACTTCCTGTTTGAGATAAACCTTATAACAAGATCAATGGATTTCAGCAAATGTGGGCGGAGATTAAACATTTGTGGAACCATGCATTGTACAGTACATGTTTGTTACCACGTCACAAGATGTGTCGTCAAAAAGAGAAATTACCAAAGTATGTATAACATTTATATTAGAAATAAAGAAACTACTATGGCATTAACATACTGAATATATTGCACAGAAAAGCACAATAAAATATATATGTTAATGTTGCTTTTGGGGAAAGATAAATACTTCAGACCAACAATAGAATAATACAAAACGCTAATGATTAAATGCAATATAATACAATAATGATGTATATGGAGCAACACACATCCACTGTCTCATGTTTGTTTAAAGGGAAGGAGTCAAATATTAGCTGGTATTCATACTTAATGAAAAAGTTGATTGTATAATCATTTTTACCAGAATAGGACAATTTATAATAAAATTACGATAAGTTACTATATTTAAGTTTGCAATATGCCGTTAAACTTGTAATTAGTTATGCGGTACGAAGTACATGGTAACGAACAAAATATTCCATTTCTGTTGTTATCTGAAAATGTGCCCATCAAACAACATATAAGTTTTTACACAAAACACCTTTCATATAGGATACTCAGATATGGTTTTCATATCATATAATTTGTTGTAAAAATATGACAAAACATAAAAAATTCAATAACTTGAAAAGCAGGGGTTACTTTACCCCACTGAGAATTTTTTTCAGGGTCATACTTAATAGTCATTAAAACTGAAATACGAAATGTAAAACTAACAACATACAGCAAAGCTGTGTAACAATAATGAGAAGCTGAATTATATATGCAGTCAAAAGCATTAATCAAATACATGTACATCAAGAAAACTTATCAACGATTCAATTTCTTTTCAAGTTGTTCCACATTTTTCTTTCTGTATCTAGCTCTTATTCCCACACCACATGCAAGTCAACAATACTTGTCAATGAAAAATTTAAAGCAAGAAGACTGCCATAGCCAATAAAAGTAATAGAAAAAAATGTGTCCTTTAAAATTATTTTTCCCTGACTTTTGAGGATTTTTATTTTTCACTGACCAATTTTCAAACTTACCTGACAATTCCCTGACCTTGAAAAAATTACCAAATTTCCCTGACTTTTCAAGTCCGCTGGCAACCCTGTCAAACATGCAGATTTGTAGAAAAACGGTTGTTGTTTTCAATCAATGAATATTTTATTTAATACTTGTATCACCAATCAATGTGTTTTGATAAAATACATAACTTTGTCCATAGTTTACGTGTCTGTATCTAGCTAAAAGATGTTTTGAATCCAAACATATCAGTTTCCCTCTTTTTTAATGCGTACGTGACGAACTTATATGGTATATGGCGAAGCGTATGGTTTTTTAGCCCTATCCAATGTCGTTATATTATTTCAACTTACAGTGGTTCGTTTGTATCAAACTGGTAGTGACGGTTGGATTTTTTCTTCATCTGATCAAAAGAAATTGAATTTTATCCCTGTAATCTGCCTACATGTAACTACATTTTCAAAGTAGAAATATATTGTCGCGTGAAATGCCAGATATTAATAACAGAAAGCAAGTCCATATACAATGACTGTCAATTGTAAGAATTAGCTGCTCTAGCGGGAGATTTTTGGTTCAGACCTGAACGTATCATAGATACTAAAATAGTTATAGGTCTTCTCTTAGACCTCGTTTTAAAAAAGGATGCACTCCATCTTGAATAAATGATCGAGATTGATTAATATAAGAAATGAGAACTTGTTTTGCTATTCACCTTAAACATTAATAAACCCACGTTTGCCGAGAGATGTTGAACTGAGATTTCTGTACAAATCTTTAATGTAGCATCATTATGTCCTAAATTCAACACAAAATGGCAACAACAGTTTTACTGAACAAAATATTTGGTATTATGTTGTTATTGTAACGTTTCTCCCAATACTTCTTGAGACAAAATAACCCATTAAATAGCAATCAATTAAATTTCTTTACATTTGATTTTTATACTGACATCCTGATGATTGCACGTTGCACAGTTTGCAGTGCGTGATCACAATAATTTTATGTAACAGTTAATAGAATCTACTGTCGACAAACGAGAAATCTAACAAGAACTGTCAAAAATGACTGGCGCACTGAGGACACAGTTAAGACTATAAGTATCTTTCATGTGTTCCTGGTGTGGATGGGAAAATCCATCCCGAGGGCGTAGTGCAGCATAGGCGGTGACGAGGCTTGCCGAGTCACCGCCTTGCTGCACGAAGCCCGAGGGATG
>Ga0224511_10002374_pt1 | contig 12635 bp, 5 predicted proteins | sample SF_May12_sed_USG_2_FD_169988 | JGI IMG/M metagenome (GOLD analysis project Ga0224511, IMG submission 169988) | Sediment microbial communities from San Francisco Bay, California, United States - SF_May12_sed_USGS_8_1 | ecosystem: Environmental > Aquatic > Marine > Sediment | place: USA... | reverse complement strand
CGCTGTCCGGACTAATTGGGGTGGTGTCTTGTGCAGTGATATGGTATCATTTCTAAGTTGATTACATGTGAGCTATACACTTGTCGGAAGGAAAAGCGGGAGCTGACTAACCTACCCTAATTGCTAATGTGTCGGCTACAACGAAGGCTATAGCGACAAAGGCTATAATGTTCACAATGTGATGACTTGTAGAGGGCAGTCAGTTAACCACTGTGAGTGGGTCATCACAATATTAATAGTTTCAACCATTCCACCAATGAACGATTAAATAGGATGACACGGGAGTCAGCCATCCGTAAATTTTTGTATTATGCTGGTCTGCTGGTCCGTACCCACGCTTTCACATACCACTACAACATTTTTTTCCAATTCGCCATAGACCATCTTGGTCCGTTGACATTTCTCCTGACGACCGCTTGTTGGGTCCAACATTTGAAATTGAAAGCAGTTTCTTCACAAGGGGGCCCCTCACCTCTTAACCAGGTTCAGCGGTGGACCTAGCTTTAAGCCTTTTCAGACTATGTACAAGGCAGCATGTGTGATCAGCCGGGGGAAAATCCCTTGAAATACTCCGCCATGGCTGGGAATTGAATCCGGGCCACAGAGAGGACAGACAGTGAGATTGATTCATTCTCCCACTAAGCTATCATGACCGACAATATAGGATAATGCAATGAACGACTTCACCTAAGTACACAGCGACCTTGCAATATCAGCACACCATTTGAACTTCTAGTTAGCCTAGTTAGCCTAGATGGTAAATGTTTGTAAGTGTATGTACTATCTGTAAGTTGTAGAACAGAAGTAAGTTGTTAAATGGGTTATTGAATCGCTCACCGTGACACTGGGGACTGATTCCGTACTTAACTGAAGTGAGTCTCAGTCTAACTAGTCTAAACAAGTAAATTACTAAACGCAACTGGTAGGCCTACACTACATTGCAAACAACATAGCACCGATGAATATCGATACAATAATGTGAGTCTAGGCGAAAGTTATAGTAAAAGTAACTTGGGAGGCGCAACTCACTACAAGTACGTATTGTGTACAACACAACTATAAGTACAATTACAATTACAACTACAAGTCAAGACTGGAGCACAGCACTGGTAGTGGTACGCTACAGTCTACACTCTAGTCTATACTGTCTACAGGTACACACAGACACAGAGACACACACTCACTGTCCATGAGTCAGTCAGTTACTCACTCAGTATCACTATGACTACCACACTTAAACACTCAGTCAGAGAGTCACACTCAGTCAGAGACTGAGAGAGTCACACTCACAGTCACATCTTCACTCAGACTCAGTCAGTAAGGTAGTCAGTTCAGCCAATCAGCGACTGGGACTGGGAGACTAAGTAAGTTACTAGTTAGCATCTCACCTCTCGATTAATACTAATACTAATAATAATACTGACTAACTCAGTATTAGTTATTACTAATATTAGTAGTAGTTAATCTAGTTAACCGTTAATTAGTTACCCGTTAGTTACGCGGTTACGGCGTTGCTGTTAGTGTTACTCTTAGTGTTATCTATGGTTACTGTTACTTTTAGTGTTGTTTACTTGTTACTCTGTCTGTTAAGTTAGTTAGTTAGTACTGACTTAGTTAGTCACTCACTGTCAGTGTCAGTCACTAGTCAGTCTCAGTGTTATCGAAATAAATAATAATCGAATGACTCACAGTGTGACTGTGGGTCACACGGACTCGGAGTCACAATCACAGTCACACTGACACTCACATTAAATTAATATTAATACTAACAGACTATAGCCTACCTTAACATTAGAATCTATAAAAGTAGACTTTTACTTAATCTGGGATCAGTCATTTATTATCCACGAAGTAAACCCAGATAGGGTACCCTAAACGAAGGAATGCCAATTCAGCACCACGACCACGACCACGGACTCCGATTGACTAGACTGAACATAAGTTCGAAACGAGGTGAAGGCGGTCGATGAGATACAATTGGCCAGGAGACAGGAGAACCGCCTATTAAAAATCACCTAAAGTTAAACCAATCATCGACTGCGTATTTGGTTGACTAGCGAGTCGAGCCTGGCGGTTTATGCACTCATTTCCTGTTGAGGATTTTCTGGATCATCTCTACATCTTTCTTGGGTGAGTTTCTGTGAAGCCTGAGTTTTGAGCTACCCAGTGATGATTTGCAACATAGAGGAAGGAGAAACCGAGTGCTCCAACCATTTAATCAATCCGACCAAATACTTTGCCTTATCGCTAACAAACCTTTATAGAGGGAAGACTAGTAATAGTAGTGCTTTTTTACATTTAGACTGTAGAGTGTAGTAGTTCAACACGGAACAGATTACAAAAAGGTTGATTCGGTTTTGTCTTTTTTAGAAATAATTTGAGTAGGCTGGGTCAAATAAACCTAAAAACAACGGATCAGCCTCGATACTGACCCGCTCGTGGTGGTCAATGCTAAGCCATAACCGCTCAGAACTAAATAGCAAACTCGGCAGCTTCACATAAATAAATGGTGAATGGTCACACCAGAAAAAAACAAGCGCTGTTAATCATTTAATGCATATCTGCCATTCTCCAACTATAGGTGACACTTTAATGCAGAGCCATCTTGGCCAGCTGGTCTGTCACATTCGCATGTATGGATTCTGGTCATAATGAGAACCGCTGGCCAAAGACAAAATCCAATTCGAGTAAGAAGAGTCGTGAGGAGCAGAAGAGAATAGAGGAGAGATTACGCGCTCGCCGGGTGTTGCAGACCTTTCCTCTGCAGCCTCCTCAGTATGTGATTGACCCAGAAGCCTTCCTCAGAGATGGCGGTTTCTATGAGAAGGAGATCAGAGTAAGTATGAAAGAACTTCTGATATCATAGCTTATATGTGCTCTTTGCATTACTGTCCAATTTGACCCATTTTAGTTCTCACACATTCCACATTCTTCTAGCAGAGGACCTATGTACACTCCCTGTTAAAAAACCATTTCACGCTCACATGTAATTTTTCGCACCGGTTTGCGTGCCTCTGTGCAAATCTGATTCTTGTGGGTTGTTTTGAAAACAAGGTTTGCTTAATCCATGTAAAATAAAATAAAATTAACCTAATTCTTCCCATCATCGCTGACATTGTTTTAGTACGCTGGTATCATCGCTGACTTTGTTTTAGTACGCTGGTATCATCAAGAAAGTCTCATTTGTACTAGACTCTACAAACCGGACTGAAGTGCTCAGAATAGTAGACCGGGGAATGGTGAGCCAGTTTTCCCACATTCAAGATATTTTGTATCACATGGATTCAATCAACGGACAACTCAACAGACTCTTAAATCTAAAGCACATTTCATCAGAATCCCTGTTCATGCATGGTGTAGTTTAGCTTTTGTTTGTGTCTTACTATGCGTGAGTCAGTAATGGCATCTACACACTTACCATATGATTTCCTTATGTTTTTCATTATAGAGAGAGCAAGCCATACCCTATAATGTTACAATGGAACATGATGCCATATTTACACTAAATATCAACAATATTAAAATCTCTAGAAGGGATGGTGAGGAGGTGAGACAGACGTCACTCAATCAGTTTTGCATATCTGAACAATTGCCCACGTGATCTTGTAAAATATTGTCAGACCAGGGACTATTTTGGGTCCTCGCATCAAGCTGATAGTGCATTTAATGTTTTATTATGATTTGTTCATAGCTCTCTCTATCTTTTGGGTGCATGGAGCTGAACCAGTTACATGTGTTTATTTCTGAAAACGATTAATCGCCTTCATTGTACTCCGCACACATGTGTCACACCGCACTTTCATGTTAATTGTTACAAAAGCCTCAGTATATTAATATTATATAATATATGAGTTGATGAGGAGAGAGATTAGCTTGTATTAGTTTATTCATTTTGAGGACGGTGAAACCTTTTTGTTCAACGTGTTTGTAGGAGATCCTGTTAAGGATACCCATAGCAGAGGTGGCTAATATCTGCTTTATCCAGGATGATCTGAACATGCTACTCGCTTTAAAATATGGAAATCCAGCAGAGGACAGGGAGATGTGTAAACTGGCTGTTATGTATGCAGACAAAGCGGTGAGGATGTCATACCTTCCTGGCTCTCCATACATCTTGGTGGTGTACGCAGTGGGTGGTTTAATGGAGTTTGACATTGCACTCAGAAACTCTTTTAATGAACACGCTTAAAGGTTGGATGACGAGGCAATTTTTTTTGCGTATCAGAATCAGTGTGTCTCAAAGCCTACCTGAATCGAATAAAAGTTCATACTGAGCAGGCGATGTAGTAAAAAATACGGCTAAATCTTGGAATTCTCAAATGAACTTTCATTCAGTTGAAATTTTCCCGCGTGACGTAAATTGTCGCAAAAGACATCACAGCGGGTCCACGTTATTACATATGGGTGCCTGTGCGATGGGTAGCCAAATTCCAACTTCTACAACTTTGTCACACTTCTGACTACTGGGATCGAACTATGAGTGCGAAATGGGCCCAAAAACGAAAACAAATACCTATGAATTCACTGAGTTTAGCTTAGTCCTAAATCTTAGTCTACCTCGCAATCAAAGTGAGTGATACTAACTCGGTGACCGAGTCAATTTACTCACCTCTTTCGAAAACGGTCTTTCAGTCTTAGTTTGTGTTCGTTACTAATAGCCAAACAACTGCTCTTATTGTGTAAGCAGGCCAGCAGCATGTTTGCAACCTAGTCCTACTTGAAGTGGCTGTCTGACGCTGTAATAAGTATGGTTTTCTACCAGTTGAAGCCATGGCATCAAGTCTACCCTTTAGCATGATCATTGTAGCAGGTCACATGCATTCCCTGGGATTCCAGGGCAATATCGGCCAAACGTGGCTCTCTTTACGCTTGTTTTGACAGACCTGGAGCTAGTGCTGCCACTCTAGACCCATTCTCCGCACTTGTGTACAACCTTAGGAATGTGTCAGCGGTCATGAGGTGTCCCGAATATTGGAACACTCTCTATAAAGCCAGGTAGAAAATGATCAACTTTGAGTGCCTGGCCATTGACTAGTCATCAAACTTGCGATATTATATGTCATATAAATGGCCGATTAGGCTCCGCCTTTTTAAAAACGCTTTTCAGATGGTGCCAATTTTGCCCTCTTTAGCACAGATTTAAGGACACTTCGCTGTGCCTATTACACTGTAATTTGACTCAGGTAGGTTTGGAGACATCCTGATTCTGATCAGCCAAAAAAATTTCCCTCATCATCCAACCTTTAAGGCAAAGATATGAAAACCGCTTACTAAGGCATGTGTATGAAGATTGGATTTTACACACAGGTGTGGTCTCTGATCTGATCAGGATTAGTTGACATTGTTATCATTGCGGTCTCCTGTGTAAATATCAGAGTTTATACTGTTTGATATTGGGCAGGAGATGAAAACTCTGTATCAGTATTTCACTTAATTCATGGTTTTTGTAGGAGACAGCGCACGAGATATGCTCTTTGGTCGCTCAGTGCTTTTCCATTGTCTACACAGAGGCCACAATGCAATGTTTTGATACAAAGCATGATCATACTGTCTACTCCAGCCAGCCCGGCTCTACAGGTAATTATCTTTTCCTGTATAAAACAAGGCCTCCATCCAGCATGAAATGGTAGGGTAGATCAATGATAGTGCTGAACTCACTACCGTGACAACCTGCGTTCAAATCCCAGTCAAGGTGTGGGTATGAGCTCCACGCATCAATCCTATATAGTTTAAAACAAAAATTAAGCCTCATTATAAGGTAGAGTGTTGATATTGATACCCGTTCTTGGCTCCGTGCTAAGTCAAAACTGGTGAAAAACCGGTATCTAAATTGGACACCTTACCATAATTGTGAAGACATCCAAGAAAAAACAAAATTATCCTTGCTTATAAGAAAAGGTAATTGGGCTAAACATTCATCTGTAGGTCTGGCCAGTTATCATAGGTTCTTTCGATGTTTCTATTTTAGGTACTAGTACATTCACAGGTGGCCCGCCCGCAGTTCGCCTGCACGAACTTGTCAAAACGCCACAATTGTGAGTATACAATATAGTATTCCTTCCTGCGAATAGTCTGTCTGACTTAAATCCGAGCGCAAGACTACAGTGCTGGAGCCCAAACTACCGTGTTTCCAAGCACTTTCCTGTTATGTAGCTTTTTTCTCTTCGATGCATACAACCATAGAGTTATAGGGTAGAAATGCTCAATGTACACAGCTGAGTTTGGCAAATTACTCCTACCAGTATTGTCATATTCTTCCATACTCACATTCAGCATTATCATACTTTGTTATATTATCTTTAATCCAGAGAGACTACGTATACTCTCTTCATAGAATCTTTACTATCGTTCTTCCTGATCAATTCGAACGCATCTTTCACAAGCAATTCAAAGTGCTACATATGCTCGCTCTGTATCTATTAACAGTGTATTGTGCTTCTCTCGGTCGGTTTGAAGTCATTTATATCTCACTTCTCAAATAATTACCTATGTACAAAAGAGTTCTTTTAGCTACATAGCTAAAAGAACTCTTTTGTACATTTGAACACTTTTTTATCAAAGTATAAAGTGATTCTTATTACCTTTTTTATTATGTCTGTAGTATGACTAGTTCTCAGATCGATCGTTCCCTCTCCTCACACTCCACGGTGTCACGTACATCCAGTCTAGCCAATCACAGAAGGCGGGCCAGCGAGAGCGAGTCAGATTTACAGGATGCCGCCAGCACCAGCGATATGCAATTGCGCGAGTACATGGAAAAGGTATATTGTAACAAGAATCAGATTAACCTTGTTAAATTTTGTTCATTTTACAAAGCATACGCAAAATAGTTTCAACACGTTCTTCAGGTGCAATCTCGTTCAACCCAAAAAGTCTTATAGGGCAATGATTTTCAGCCAGCAGCTTCCACTCTATCACACAAATTCCATCGGATCCTCAAGAATATTAAACTAGTGACTGATTTATTCTAAAGCATGATCATATGCTGCGTGTAGACGTCCAGATTCCGTCTAGTATGAACAGATGTTGTATGAGATAATAGTGGAATTCCCTTGCGAGTAAAAAAATGTGTTATGCAAAGACTATATCTCAACCAAGCCCGTCGTGTGAGAAATTACAAAAACTTCATCTTGCTGATTTCTTAAAAAAGTTAATAAGTTTGTTTACATAGCCGTTGACTGTGCGGCGTTAGAGAGCCAAGTTGTATCAGCCACTGTGTAACTGAGTTCAGGTGTGCTCCTCTTTCTCACTGCCTCCACCTTCCTCAGATCTGAAGAGATCCAGGTATGTATTCCCTGCTGACTGAAGATAGTTTCTGTAACTTTCATCATAATAGAGGTATCACAATCGTCATTTTAATTGTAGTTACCTACAAAGCTCAATGCTGAGGAACTGAAGCAGTTTGCCACCTTACTCAGTCAGTGGCAGACAACAGGCATGCTATTTGAAGAGTTCTGTAAGAAGGTTGTGCAGTTATATGGCCCTAGTCGGAAGAACCTACTATATGGTTAGTAATGGCATTTCTGATTTCCGTGGCAGAAGAGCTGTCAGGGGTAGCGCAGGGGTAGGCCTATTGAGACCTCTATTTGATTCAGCACGGGTGGGTTATGGGTTTGCCTCTTTATTTACATTGAGATCAAGACCGACTGGAGGGGGTTGGAAAACAAACCGAACTGGAAATTCAACCGGGGGCCCGAGTCATCACTTCACTCTAGTTATGACATGAATGACATTAGCAATATTGTGAATTCACTTACCAATGCTCGCGGAGTTGTCTTTAGTGCGCTCTTTAGCTGGCATGGCTTTGGATCAACACGGCACGAAAACGGAAGTCCCAACCGGCGAATGAGGGTCAAGACCGCTTCATGACTGTAAAATATCCACCTCTCCCTTCTCATGAAAGATTACCAGGTTCTTGACGGGTGATGTGTTAGCAAATGGTTTAGGTTGACACACCCCAAATCTCCCAGGATTATTTAATCAGTCTTGTAGCACATTACTTCACACTGAATCAGTGGGGTGGGGTAGGGTGAGAATGGTCCTGGGCATAGTCAGCTTCCACTATGTTAACCCTGCCCAGGCCCACAGCGTCATTAGAAGCTGCACCATGGTTTTTTCTCGAGACGGATGAAGCCTCACTCTGACAAGTCGTGGACGCAGGCCTAAATCAGCGTTCTAAAAGGTAGTTGTTCATAACAGCCCAGAACAGATAACTCCATCTCTAGTCTTATTTTGTAGGTATGAAATATTTTATTCCTGACAAGGATTCTTTGTATTTTGAGAGCGTCTTGGAGAAGGAAGGTGTTACGGGAGATACAGAGGCCACATTGAAGAGAACATAAAGCCCAGATTATAACATCAATTTGACACCCCGCGTGTGGTACAGAGTCTAGTTCATCTCAGTTAATCGTGATTTCCGCACGGATGCAATAATGGTAACACATTGGATATTGGGCGAGTGCGTGAACAATTTTTTCAATCAATGAATATAGCGTCAATAAATCTGGCCTCTCATGTGTGGCAAAATCTTATGGCACATTTACAAAGAGACGTAAAATGTTGCTGGGTACCCAACACTATTGGTCAACTTTATTCGGTATACCCGTACACGGTGACTAAGTGTTGTCAGCAGCAGGATGTGGACTTTCTTCTGACCGTAACACATAAAGTTATATTTTATATTGCATTTATCTTTTGATATATTTTATAATTATATCCATATTGTGAATACAGTGCACGGCTTGTGAATTTGATTGTGTTGGTAGTCCTCTTTGCAGTCGATAAAATCCTGGCGTTCCTTAATTAGTTTCCAGAAAAAATGGAAGCTTTTTTCTTTAGGACATTAACCGTGAGGCTTTCAACAAGCATTTGAGGCATTTGTGAAACACAAACAGATATGAAAAATAAAGCGTAGCCCGATAGCTCAGTGACATAAAATGTCACTGGATAGCTGTAGTGTTCCAATCTTCAGATGTTACCCGGATTTCTCCGCATACTAGATCACCCAATCACTTGCCTATTTCGAGTTGTCCAATCATCAACAGTTTATTGAGCCCCGTCACGACAGGGCCTCTGCTGGTCGTATTCCAAGCCTCTTGTTATTTCTCGGTCAGTGTTCGTATTAGAGCCAAACTGAATATCGAACTGGATAGTTGACCTAGGCGAGAACGGTGGAGTATACAGGGAATCTTCAACACTGTTCTGTTTTAATTTCAAATAGCGATTTCACGCTGGAATCCTTTCGTATTCATGAAATTTCACCCAGAATCAACCTAACAGACCACGATGTAATACACGGAAGGATGGACAATGATGTAACTTTACAGGAACAGATTTTTCACAATGCTGTACGAGAAGTGATTGTGAGTTAATCAGTTATGAGTATCAGTATGAACTATGATCTCTTTAAGTTTAACTTTAAGAATTAAGTCTTTTCTATTTCAATTCTATATTAATTATTATAAATATAATGTAATACTAATAGAGTAATAGTATATATTATACATATATATATATATATATATATACTATACGCCATACGGCACCACTACCGCCTACGAGTACGACTACTACTACTACTAGACTAGTACTACATCTAGTTCTACTCTACTTACTGACAGTGACTATAACTATTTACTGTTCAGTCAGTACTCACTTACCAATGACCAATCGCTTACAGTTATACTAGCTAAGTTAGTAAGTAAATGCAGTGAGTGAGTGACTACTAGTAGTACTAATAGTAGTACTACGCTCTGATCACATACGAATGCTAATACAATGGTGAAATACATACTAATTTAGGGATAGGATAGAACAAGTTACATTTGGAAGATTTGCTGGTCCAACGAGGCAACGACATTACCGTTAATTTGTTATGAATCGTTAAAAAGTCCACCACATCACTCATCAGTAAGTACGTACATCTGACCTGGACACTACACAGCACTACAAGTACAAGTTCAACTGGACTAGTGGTAGTGAAAATTACACTTACAGTTAAACTTTAGGGCTCTGAGTCTGACTCAAATTCACAGACAAATATTCTGATTAATTATTCGTGCTAGTAACTGCTAATAATCACCCTGGTGCTAGTCTTTGGTCAAACTATTCTGGTTACTTAGAGTTGCAGGACTGATAATCTCGGTTATTGAGTTTGACTGAGACTGTCTCGATGTAGCAGTGCTTATCCTATTGCTGGAGTTAAACCCTTCTAGTCCGATTAGTCATACTCATACATAAGCCTAAAATGATTGCGATGAGGCTGTGTACTTAAATGTCTTGCTGGTCCCAACTTATTCCATATAGTTCTTGCCGAAATGGAACGGCCTTGTTGCTAGTCTGGCTACATGAATGGTCTTCTCATTGGTTCGTTGTCACGGACTTCTTGTCACAAGTTATGTGCGAAAACTACTTGTTAGCACTTTTGTGAATGGGTTAGTGATTTAGTGCTACCCTGGTGCGACACCAATTCAATATTTTAGCATAATATGTTTGATGTGGTTTGACTGTTGGATTTGGTGAAATGCCAAGTTCATCCTTCAGTTATAGGTTTTGAGGACATGATTACCATCCTGCTTCCTGTCTTCTGACTAGCTTAATTGTACCTTTCCACTATGGTCACAGACATAATCATAGTCTGTTACTAATTTTAAAGCGGGAGGCCACCTTCTGCAGCATAATGTTCTGAATCGTGGTTTACCTCGATGAAGAAAGTTATGCCGTTGTGCTCCCCTTGCTCTGCCTATTTATGCTGGGAGATCAGCTGAAGGTGAACAGAAAACATATCCAAACTCATTGCAATACGTTGAACAAATTTGACAAACGCCATATTTTAGTGTGAGGGTATGTCGTAGTCTAGTTGAAAGCTAGTAGAGTCGGATGCTAGTAGAAGCTGCTAAGTCCTAGCTAACTTGATCAGGAGTAATTTCTACTTGATTCAGTTAGTAACATTGCGTAGCCAATTGACTAAACTTTTGACAAATACGCCAAAGCAAATGCATAAAACCTTGTACCTGCCGATAATCAAAACACTATGTATTCCACAGTATAACTGACATGTACCCAGGCACTTGGACTGACAAATAGTAGCAAAAACACAGAGGACGTTGGCCCAAAGGGCTCAAGGTCCACAGGTGCTTGGTTTATGTGAACAGTATAGTTTACTCTCTACTAAACACATGTGATGTGACACATATTGATTTTTCATTCAAAGTCTAGCCGCGAAAATCTTCTATCTACAAGACCAGGTGAATTTAACTGGCATGACTCCCAACACGATTAGGCACTAAGCACACAATACAAACATAAGATGCTATTCATAGACTTGATACCCATTCAGCTGATGAAATGACTGTATTCTAGCACATGTGACTGAATTGCAGGATATCAACCTATTTTTCAACAGTCCTTATGATCAATATTAACGGTGGCCCTGCCACCATGCTCCCATAGCAATCAATAGCAGTCCATCTGTTTCAAACCCCCTTTCGTCTGAATATCACAGAATGAAGGTCAGATGAGAACTGGATTAAATGTCTACAGGATCAACTGTGACATTCCTTGTTAGACCTGTAGCTAGGCCGGCATTGATTAAGCCGGAGATTTTAGCCTCTGGTGGGCGTCTACTGATGCTGATATGTCATCAATCTTCTTAAGAGCGATGTTCAGACTCAAGTTTTCGATTGTCATGACTCATGCCCGATCCTATTAACCAAAGAGGTAAATCTACGCTGTTACCCCACTTCCCCCAACCATCTCACAGCTGTACTTCTTTGTTGCAGATTACATTATTGTTATTTATTGGTCTCTATGTGAGTGCTTATTCTATACTGTGTCTGTATAAAAAGAGACCGGACAGGGAGGATTTATATGGAGGTAAGTGGCTCTGAATCTGCCCTTTTCCATTGAAGAATTCACAGCCTCTCCACTCCTTCCCAATGCAATTGCTCCCAATAGTTGATGTTTATTGACCTGGAATAATTAGAGCATTCTGCGCTGGTTTGAATGATTAGCTGAGTTCAATAAGGCTGAAATCGACAGTTATGACGAATAGTACAATGCACTGGCGAACCACTGGCATAAAAAGCTTTATTTTCACTAGCCTTGGCTGGATAACTGGGTAACAGTCGATATTAGGGTTATCCTCGATGCAGTTTATATGGATAGTGTGGTAAAACTAGGCCAACTATTTTAATTGGGGTTTACCAGGGGGAAGGCAGCTGAACAGTCATCAGCTCATTCTCATTGATAGGTGATGATGAGGATGCCATTGTGTACAGAATCTCGTAAGTACTTATCAAAGATACACTGACTGCATTCTCAATAATTGCCAATATTGTTGGGTGGAGGATGTCCATTATGTTAAAGATATCATACTATAAAAGCTGCCAAATTTGTCCACTTTCATCGAAGCTTGCAGCGACACAGCCCACTCCCAGACTTCCAGTACTGATCATATCTGTGCTGATTTGCTGCGCTGTCACATAACTAGTGAGGTGTGAGAGATGGACAGTCTGGCTGTGGAATGCAACCCCTGTTTAATTATAAAATAGTTTTTGAATAATCATAGCACCATGGCAATTTCCGCCATGGCACACCAGGTGCTGGTAGAAAATCCAGCCGCAGCCTACTGGGAA
>Ga0224511_10002373_pt1 | contig 12637 bp, 8 predicted proteins | sample SF_May12_sed_USG_2_FD_169988 | JGI IMG/M metagenome (GOLD analysis project Ga0224511, IMG submission 169988) | Sediment microbial communities from San Francisco Bay, California, United States - SF_May12_sed_USGS_8_1 | ecosystem: Environmental > Aquatic > Marine > Sediment | place: USA... | reverse complement strand
AATTGTATGCAAGGTAGCCCGACCGGTCGATTTAAATTTTGAAGTAAGATTCTAAATAAAGAAACAATTTAACATAAAAACTGATTTTGGAGTTATGTGATCGTAAGAAAACACAAGAAAGATTAAAATGAGTGCAAGTTAACTCATTTCTAATATGATTTTTATGAATTATGACCACAACAAAAAGTTTGGGTTATTACAATTTCATTCGGGCTATGGAAAATTTAATTTAAATAGCCTGAAGGGCTATAGTCTAAAAATAATTAACGCGCAGACTGCCCCAAACAACATATTCAGATAAAAAGCGTCCCAGATTAATTGTAACCTAACAAATGTGCACTGCTTTCCTGGTTGTCACAACGAAATATGTACATATTGTTAAAACAAGGCGGTACCTTCAAAACATATATTTAAGATGCATATTCAATAAAATTGATCGTGCTATTAACTGCAACAACAGATATAATGGTAACAATAGTTTGTATTTTTTCACGAACAACCTCATTGTATCCAGTAACCAGTAATTATGATCTTATTGTATCTACAGCTACATTGTTGAAGATTGTAGAATAGAGGTCGAATTGGTGTATTCACAACTCACGCAACAAATGAGACCTACCGTTTTCACAGATGAGAAATTAAAGGGTCTTGTTTATTGTGGATTATTACTCACATATATGCATTAAACTGATGAAAGGGAAAGCCCCCAGGAAGCATAGCCTTCACGAGAAAACAGCAGCCTCGGTTTTATTGAAGCTGTTCATCAGTGGTAATAAATGATGCCACACCACTGACGCCCCCATTGCGCATGAGCAGAACTCCATTTTCAAATGTAAACAACATACATGTACAGCATGTTGAATACCTACGTAGCTTACCCTATTGTATGCCCTACGACGATGTAATATTGGCTTCATTATGTCCATAATAAAATATTTTTCATAACTTATAGTTAACACTCTCGACCACACATCACAGATGAATTCCATCTCACTTTTGTAAGAGGAAAGAGAAGCCATACCTATCCTTAGCTGCTGTGCCCTAAGCAAGGAGGCATCTCGTACTATTGTTATGACGTCTTTGGTATGACGTGGTCCGGGATTGAACCTTAGCCTTGCCCCATACGGGGCGCACGCTATACCACTAAGCTACCTCTGTGGATGCTACTTTAAATCATGAGAAACCAACAACTTTATACTGAAACCCGTATTATATTTAATCATAAATGCATGTTAAGCTGTGTTGATATAATTAAATAGACGACAAATGTCTAAGATGTCATCTTATGTTGCACTAATTATCCCTCCACGGGGGTTTCAGAATCAACCATGGACAACCGTGGTTTAAGTAGAAAAGTGCATGAAATAGGTGTTATTTGCAAATATTTTTGTGTTTTTTTTTCTACTTTCGTCAGCAACATATACATGTTTGTGAAAGTTTTTGTTATGTATTAAAAGTATTTCACCACCCGGTGGTGAAGTGTCGAGTTACGTCTTAATAAGAAAAGTACATAATCAAATTTTAAACTGAAACATCAAGAGTTGAAGATAAATGTAGCACTATATTTTTTTTAAAGTTAATTATCCGTATAATTATAGGCAAAATTGTAATGCGTTTCTGATTTTAACTTTACATATAAAAGTAAAAAAACGTAAAATGATTTTACCTCACACAGCCATTAAAACATTTCAAAATATATCATAATTAACGGTTTTGTATTGTTTTTTGTTTCTTGTAAATATATATTGTGTTGTTTCAGCTGAGTTTGTTTTACATTTAGCCCTTAACTTGACTATGTCTACTTAGTGCCAACACCATTTTATACCCTTGGACAACTCATTTATTTCTATCATCTACATATTTAGATTAATAAGAAAAGATAATGTAAATTATATATATGTTATAAGAACTATGTTTAACATTAAAATGTTAACACAGCATTGTTCGAGCAACCTTCCTCAGGTTATAAATGAACTTTAAAATTTTAAGTCACTTTTACAAAGTAACACATGTAGAATTATTCAGAACAATGCGCAGTGCATTTTTGTGTGCGTATTATGTGTTTATCCATTGTCCCGTATTCAAAGGAGTAGGAACGCATTTTTAATCAACATACATTATGCCGGGATTATTAAGTATGAGATCAAAGACTTATTTTTAAAACATAAAAGATACGATAGCTTTAAAACATAAAAGATATCTAAGGAATGACTTGCGCTTTTTTCTGATGCCAACTTATTTAACTGACATGAACAGATACTGTTAAGGGAAAAGAAACACAGTAAGATGAAGCAACATTGTATGTGTTTTTTCAGTCGGTCTGATTATGATCTATTTGAGTTTATGTGTGCTGTTGATGTTTGGCCAGCTGCAAATGAAGAAGTATCTGACACACTTGTAAAATGTTTACTATGAAAATGTATGGTAAACAACCGGTGACTCCAAAAGGTTTGTGTGTGTTACGGTTTGTTTAACGAAGAATGTATCCGTTCATACTGATACATTAGGTTGTTCACAATGTCGTGTAGAAGAGATATAACTTGCATAATAGTGAATGAGACACATATTTATATCTTGAGCCTTTAATATCGTGTATATTAAAGAATTTTGACTATGTTTTAATTGTGTTGCCTTGCTGAAGAAGATGTATACATTTAGTTTCATTTCATAATAGTTAAATAGGAAATTCCATAACATGTCTATGAACTTAACTTACTTAACCCATACAATTTCTTATATTAGTAAATCATATTGTTTTGGAAGTGATGTTTAAGACATGCGTGTCGTAAAATTGACATTTGGTAAATTAAAAAAATCCGTTAAATATACATTTTTACTTATACGAGTACATATTGACTTTCGTATGGCTGTGAAACAGTTTGCGTCGTGTAATGGTTTTTGCCATGAAGATAAATGTATCTTTATTGCTCATTTATATTGTAAAATAAACCTTTAATCATTTGTTTGCGATATTTAGTTCCTTTTCCAGTGCATCATTCTGAAGTATTTTGATGCAAATTGTTCGGTAAGCGATCTTATAAGGATGGCATTCTACATGTATTTGCGTAGCAAATGAGCAATGAATCATTATATTTTTTCATCACACGAAATGTAAAACTGATTTGTCTAGACATAATTTAAGATTAAAAAAATGCCGGAACCGTCTTTGCTTGGAACAGTCTTGTCACGGTTTTTGCATTCATAAAACATATCACTGTTGCATATTTATAAATGTCTCAAACAGATACCATCATATACCAAGTATTATTAGCATAACAAACTGGGTATCTTTGACAATGTTATTTCAGACCGCAATCTAAATGGACTCAATGGTTATAAAAAGGTCAATAAATACGTGTTTCCTTATAAACACATACTACGCCACGTGTAGGCTTATCAGCATCGAAACACAGGGACAATATATCATATTTAAATGATCCTCATACATGTCACTCATTAACAGGCATGCTTGTGTTTGCGTCCCCTTTGGATCAGTACCGATGAAGGTATAGACGGTATAAGGAACATCTGGTGATTTTAAACTAACATATTGGTTATTATGTGGAACATGTGTAGTTATTGTCATTAGCAGTGACTTTGCATAGCTCGTATGAAAGGCCTTTTGATAGCTTACGTTAAGTTATACCATTATTTAACATCTTTCAATATGAATAGCCGAGTGGCTGGGCTAAAGTATTACCACGGCTAGTTTTGCTCTGGATGCGCCGGTACCAAATTCTAAAGGAACCCATTTTCTTTCTTGCATCTCGGTATCATAAAGTGTTTCATGTCATCCATATGTTGTTGAAAACGCATAGTTCTAATAGATTGACCTAAATACACGAACATTGCTCGTTCAAATAATGGTTTAATTAAAACGCATGCTTAATGTAATTTTAAGAATCTAACAAACGGCAGAACATTATTAGTTATGTGTGTAAAGAAGGAAGTGGATACTTTGGCCAATGACTCATTAAAATTATTTGCGTATCCAACAACTGCGAGTTTCGATTCCAGAAGGCCATTATCTATAATGTGTGTTCAATAGTCTAGTTTTATCATTTCCAAAAGCAATCGTGTAAGAAAGTTTGCTAGCATCCTTAATAACATTAGGACCACATTTACGCATCGTACCAACCCAGTTAGGAATTTGCATATGAATGAAATAATCTTGTCTTGACATGCCAATGGGAACTTTCACAATGCAACTGTTAACGCCAGTCATGTAAAACAAACGTTAGACGAATTGGTGCAATTATTTTTCCGCACAAAAACAAACAATCGACTGATTAAGAATATCAAATATAAATAACAGGTTTATATCACTTATGACATATCTATGCTCTCTTCTTCGACTTCCTGTCATGGCGAATGTTGTTTTTGATTAAGTGAAATAAAATTGTCTTACATTTTTGTTTAACGGGCTGTTGCTTAATTAACGTTAACGAAGATAACGTAAACAAGTTGCACGTTCCCCTAACTGTATAGACATCTGCTGAAAGTCTGTATCTTGCAACACGATATGTTGGCACTCCACTTCAACACCTTATATGGACGTTATTATGTTTTCACCTATGGTGGGCGTCCATTTGTAGCTTTTATCCGATCCTTTTTAAACGTCTTCATAAAATTGATAAATTCCACTTACATTTAAATCGTTTCAGGCACTCCTGGATTATGGCATTTGGTTTGTTGGGCATACATGAATTTAACAGTAGCGGGCTCCTATTATAACAACGTTTATCAAATTTGTCTGCTGATTCGCCTTAGGTACTTCGAAACTATTGGCCTTGTTGACCATATTAAGCATCTCATCCTTAGAAAAATGTACCGAAATGTCAAAATAATAATACAATCTGAAAACATGACTATCATTCATTTTAAACATTTAAGGCTCAAGATCAATGAAAAAAACTGTGGTTCGAATTGGTGTGGTTTACCAAAGATAAAGTTTTATGATACTTGTAATTGATTTTGTCACATTATGCATCCTTCAGGGAAATTATTCTATCATACAAGACGTATTGATTTATTTCGTATTTACCAGTATTTGGCGTTAGCATGCAACGGATTTCTCTCAAACATAAATATCCCTTTTACGAGGGCAGTGTCTATTAGAAAAGCAACAGTTCATTTGTTGGAGTATTTAACACCGTTTGTTTTACACTGGTTGTGGTATATCTATGCTATAATAACGAGCGATCATGGGATCACAATGACTAGCGCGTTACTCCACAAAGGCCCTGTCTCACAGGAGCGGAGTCCTCACAGCGTTTCCACAGCGTTCGAAAAAGTTTCAGATCGCCGAGATGCGCGCTGTGCAGTCACCAGCAACGCTGTGGAAACGATGTGAAGGAGCTGTGCAATCGCATAGAGCGCAATGCAATCTTTGAACATCTCTTTAATTTATATTATACTAAATTAGCTTGTAGTCTGTAGAAGAGGCGAGCCCAAGGAAAACATAATGGTCTGTCTACATACATGATACTGATATTGAATGTAAGGCATTACAGATAAAACAAATCGTTGTGTTGTTGTTTTAATTATAATTATTGATTTTTGGTAATTAGCATACGTTCTAAAAATGTGTCTATGTTCGGTAAACCCTTAAAATGTTATCAACTAAAGGGGTTTTGTTAAAAACTCAATAAATTATATAAATTATTGTAAAGAACTGTAAAATTTAGTTATTAATTTTATCGATTTTTGTAAGTAATTCGGTTCTGTATTGTGATCGATCTGATGCCTTTACAAATATGTTACAGGAAACTTGTTTAAGAATGCAAGAATCGTGACAATGTGGTTTCATGAAAATCTGTCGACAACAGTGTGTAAGTCTTTGATGTAAAGCAATGCCTGTGTTCTGCTACTAATACTGCTAAGATAAACTAGGGAAGGTATTTGTTCTCGCGAGCTTCAATGGAGAACAGTTGGAATAAATGGGCCAAAACAAGTTTTTCAACCCCAGGGAAACAAAGAACTTAATACAGATAATCGAACTAAAACACACAAAAACGCCACCCACCATAATGTTTAACTGTGTAATTTACTAACACGTTGCCAAGTTTATTTTTTATTTCGTTAATAGCAGAACGCCAAACCCCAGTATCACACAGGCAACGTTTAAATGACCTGCCAAAAGCATAAATAAACTTTTCGTTCTTCTTTATGTGTTTGTTTGCCATAAAGATTTCTGTACATGTCAGCTAAATAAATTAACATTGTAATATAAGAAAATTTTTTTTAAACTTTCATGCTTTGCGGAAACGGTATATTTTATGTATAGATATGGTATTCATAAACATTCGTACTGACCTAGAGGTTGACGATCCCCGCCATTCACATGTTACTAAATTACAAAACAGTTTACCCTTCCTTCGGGACAAAAAAACGAAACGAATGTTCTTAAACAGACCTGTAGTTGATATGCAAAACAGTAGTGTCAGTGTCCGTTCTTCAGATAATGACGAGGATGCAAAATAGAAATAAAACTTGATCAGTACAATGTACCCACGTGTATGTTGCCTAAAAGGCATTTATTTTAGTCGCAAAGAACTCGATCGTCACAGAATGATGCGATAATTAAGGTTACTTAAAATAAGTTGATGTGGTTCTTTTGGAACGGATTTTCAATGTATTCTAAAAGCACTTAAAACATACTTTGTATTATAAAAAGGTATGGCAGTTGAAAAGAACTTCCCTGTCATCAGTTTATTATAATTACGACGTCTGGTTATAAATATGCATCATAACTTTTGTTTTGATTTGCGATAACAACCTGTTTATAGCCATTGTAATGTGCATCCAATTGATGCGTATTTATAGATATTGCATTTAAAATATATGGTAATTTTACCAACAATTAACACTTTAAAATTACACTTCGCGGAACCAATTTCTTAATATTTTTTGTGTGGCCTTTTTGTAAGGAAAATGTGTTTGTATCTACAACATTGATTTCCAACTCATGCATGTTGGCCAATTTTTTACTAATCAAATACGCTGCACACATTATAGGCATTATTATTTTATGGTAAGCAATATGCATACGAATTGTTTTATGAAATTGTGACATGCAAACGGGAACAACACAAACCGATACGTTAGTGTTCTATGTCGCGCAGGCTAGTAGTAGCATTGTCACTGTGAAGGTCCCTAGAGCAAAACTTTATATTAAATTACACGCACATTCGAAAACTTGTATAAAAATCCGTAAATATTTTCAGCAATTGAAATCTAGCAATGACTTTAACAATTGAATTAAAGATGTTATAAACTATTATAACGTCATGATTACGCAGTTACAGCGAGCCGTACAGGAGTATCATTGTTTGTGTAACGATGGTGTCAGTGTTCATCGCGTGTCAATACACTTAACAAAATGCGACAGTACGAAAATCTCTAATATCATTGTGTATTGATTTATATCGGTCTACCCAAACAACATCTTGCATCTGTTAAACGAAGTCACGAAAACAATTTTTATGCACATCGATCTTATCAAGCGCCGCAACAGTGTGCATGTATCAAGCTATTTTATTCATGTGGTTATCGTAAAATATCTGTCGGATGTGACTGATTAGGCTCCCAATGATATGCTCCCATGCACAAAATGCTTCCAAAGGACATCCCTTTACTTAGTTTAAATAACTCTTAAGTCGAAACTGTGCAGTTGATCTCGTGATTGAATATATTCATAGGAAACAGACACAATTTGTAAACATCACCAACTAGACATAAATATGTGATGCCAACATAAAACTTTGTATGGCATAATATATTCAGAGAAAGTTACTTGAGAATTCCAAATGCGCATTTGTGATTAATGAAAACACAATGAAAGCGATATGTGTCTGTATATCTGCAGAAGTAATAACTTCCCATTTGTTTCGTGAAAGGATAACAAATCAGATAAAACAACCAGTGAGAGACTCGTTCAAACGTTTAATACTATTGTTATATATGCAATAAAACGGTAATAACTTGCTAAACCCACAATAAAGCTAAACGGCAAATGATATATTCCCATTTGTATTATTAGGGGGCCTACAGAGAGCAATAAGTATTTGATAAACATGTGTTACAAGGCACGACTCGTTTTTATTACCGATTAATAAGATTTAAAAGGAAGACCTTTCGTAGAAAGGGTATATCATCATGTATGTACTGTATTTCATTTCAAGGCGAACGTTAATGCCACGGTGCGTTATGACATTCCACATCCTAGGTATTTATGACAGATTAAAATGTCTATTTAGTAAAATATTTGACAGGAATATGCTGTGATACATTTAACATGTATTGATGTTTGATCTTAAGGTGCAATAAATACTTAAGCATTATCCTTTTGCGTATGTTTTTTTTACAAATTACATTCATTTTAGGGTGTTTATAATTATAATGAATAAGTAGGAAAAACCCAAAGGGCTAGGATCACTAACTTACAATTTTTCCCCTGCCAACTTTGAAAAAATAATTTTACAACGAGCATCAAAATGTTTCAATGATTACAAAATATAACTCACTTACTGTAAATAAATAGATTCTTAAAACTCCAAAAGTATCCTGTATAAAAAATACTTGACGTTTAGCTATGCACCATTGTCAAAACAGTCCATTTTTGCCTTTATACGATGTTTTTGCTTTTGCATGGCTTTACTTTGCAGAAGGCTAAACATTTGAAGTTTATCTTTAGACTATTCGCATTTCAAATTGAGTTCGACGATTTCGTCGTTAAAATAATGGCTAACGACAAGCGTGTTGTTATCGACCAAACACAATGCCTTTGGGTCCGTCCAGATAGTGGTGTGAATGTCATTCCTACCAGTCAGTGTCTTCACGGTTTGTTTTCCGTCTTCGTCCCACACCTGCACAATAGTGCGCACGTTAGGACAACTTACGAACACCTGCCCTTCGGTAGTAACCTGCACGGCACGAGGACCTTTTATGTATGGGTGTGGGAGTTCAGAGAGTTTGGTACCTTCCTTGTCAAGGGTGATGAGCTGGTTGTTGTCTTTGTTCGTAATGAAGATCCGATTGCCATCATGACTGACCGCACTTTTGTAGACAGTTGTAAATCCCCTCGTGTCACTGTAAAGCTGTCTGCTTTGACCACTCGTCAGGTCAAACTCATGCAGGGCATTCAGGGCGGTAATAAACAATTTGGAGCCGTAGTGCGCCAATGCCAAACAATAATGTTCGAGTTGGATAGTCCTCAACTGTTTTATTTGCCCTTCCTGAACACGAACTAGCCATATTTCATGTCGGTCTTGATGGTTCTCTACTGTCACGGCTGCCTCCATGTTTCCAGTGCTACATACGTCCCATGTAGTATTAGGAGCATCTAGTGTATCTTTAATTCCATTTCTTCTACTAAACAGTTTGAGTTTCGAGTTGATTGAGTCTGCAAGTAGTAGTTCTCCACTAGGCAGTGCACACATACCAGATATCATACAAATGAATGCATCATTTGGCATCTTCACGTTGTAGAGTACTTGATTTTCCACGTTAAACATGCGGTTAGGGCCTAGAGGCATGTTCCGCTCACCTTCTTTGCATACAAGTTTACCTAAAACTTCAAGGGAAGACCAGTATTTCAAGAATGTGTTATCGACCTGAAAGAAAATATTAAAAGTGTCTTTGTTTTCGAAGTCCTGTGTTTTCTTTATCATGTCTTCTAGTTTTGTGTATGTTATATATGCCAGTGCTTCATGTGCTTTGCTTTCATCTTTAAGGGCGTCCACCATCATATTAAGACTTTCATTGACATCATCGATGCTATTAACATCTGCCTGGATTTGGATTCTCAGCGATGTTTTTAGTTTTTCTAGCTCCGAAATGGTTCGCTGTTCTAATTGTTCAAATTGCTGGCGGAAGTGACGAATTTGAGTAAGACAATCGTCTGCTTTATCAACCGCCCTATCTTTTTCATTCCGTACTTGATGCGCATGCGCTAAACGTTTACTGATCTTAGAAACACTTTTCGGTATTTCTTTATATTCGCGGGTGGCATAAAATCCTTTTGCGACCTCCAGAATGTGTTTAATCGAACTGCATGTCCTGAAAATTAGACATAAGAGATTGATGTATTTATATATGTAAAATATTACTATTGTGTACTCGACAGCACAGTAGGTAAGAGCGGGTTTCTGGGGGACGTGCATTTGAGTCACACTCGATCCTTTAACATGCGTAGTATGATCATGAAACGGTGTATATGACAATTCACTATAATCTCTAGATCAAATGTTAGATATAAAGTTATTAATCGAGTATGTGCAGCTGATATGGATCACGCGTAAACAATACCGCATTGATATGTCTTTATTATCAGTGATAAAATGTTGATGTAACGCAAGGTAACCAGATAAATATTTGCATAACGTATACCATAATAATTGGTCACATACTTAGCCGTATGTTAAGTATATTAAATTAAAATGTAAAATGAATGATAACATTTCATGACAAACAACGATTTGGGACCAACAAAGTAAAAGAGCAACAACAACAAAACAAATGAAAGACACATCAAAACTCTTGTCAAAGCAGGGAGTCAAACCCAGGCCATCTAAACACCGTAGTCCGATGCTTTACTGCTATACCAACAAACCTACTGAATGCATTAATTGTAGTCAATCTAATCAACTGTTTCAGCGTTGTGTGTCGATACATAAACAAACAAGGCAAATTCTACTATATTTTAACTTCCACTGATAATTGTATTTGGCAGTACCTAATATTTACTTGAGTAGGATCTACAGTACTGGTTGCATAATACCGACACAGCATCTTTACAGAAAACCAGCGAGTAACGATGATAAAACATTTAATATTTTTATACAGTTTAAAGATGCTTTGCCTGTATCTTTTAGGTCAGAATTGTTTACATCTAACATTTTAACTATATTTAAGCACTGAAACCTACTCCCGTAAATATGAGAAAGTGCCATTTATAGTAATCTATGCATGTTAAAATATGACAGTAAAAAATGAATTTGTAAAAAATGTGTGGCCCGCAAATTCGGCTTTGTTTATTTACGTTTCGACCCATTGCATCAAAACAATTAAATAGCTTGACTACAATCGATACTCCTAGTTGACTCGGTGGTACAGTGGTAACGCCTCCGCTTTGGGTGCAAAATGTCCCTGGTTCAATTCCCGGCTCCGGCAAGGGTTTTTATGTTTGATATTTTGCTTTGTTGTTGTTTGTTGTTTTTACTTTTGTCCGAAAAAAAATAATTATGTGTCACAAAATTTTGCTATTCCTTTTGCAATGTTAAATTATTTACATGTAGTATACTTATTATATTGAAACAATTGTGACCGATTATGAGGGTATAAAGGACCTGGCATTTTTAAAGTTCGCTGATGCCAATTTTTTAATATTAAACTGATGAAAGGGAAATGTTGTTTTTGTATTTGTTGAAAAAACAACCACATGGTAACTAAGATAGAAAGTGTGCTTTTTATTGTATCGTTTACTGTTCTTATAGCCAAACATTTGTTCTATGCATATAAATGTTAATATACTAATAAAAAGCAGGTCATGTTTTAATTCCGATTGTAAATATTTATTAAAGAACAATATATAGCTACATTAGATATCAAAAAGTTGGATATATTTTAAACTGATAATTTATTGCAATAATAAAATTATTCACTTATCAATAACAACGTTAACGTCAATCAATTTCATAAAACGTGTTTTTCAAATTTGCAAAGATGATTACAGTAGTTGTTGCCTTTGACGTTAAATTAAAGATATACAATTACAAATCTAATACTATTAACAGCATTCCAACATGCTTCTAGGTTCCTATTTACGACTTTTATTTCCGGTTTTAACATAGTTGATGTCATACCACTGAAGCGCTAAAGTTTATGAGTTTATAAAAAGTTTATATTTAGCATCTGTAATAATATCAGTAATAGTGTTAAAAGATATTATAAATAGTGTTTAGTTCTTACTGGTGGTCCATACTGACGCAGATGCGGCAGCATAGTTGACGGTGGTCCGTGCACTCCGAATAGAGGATTTCAGCTGGATGTTTGTCACACCGCAGAAGCGGACTTGCAATGGCTGTGACCGTTGACCATTGGTCATCATCCTCTCTACTTAAAACATTGTGTCTTCGAAGGATTTTATTATGTAGTACAATGCAGTCGTCACAGAACCACTGAAAACAGTCACGACAGAAGTGATTAGCCTCTGAATTACGATCGTCTTCGCTACATGACAAGCAACTGTTGTTCATAGTTAAGTCCGAGTCGTGCTCGAGTTTCCTTACTTTTTAGGTTGATGCCATAATCGAACATTTTGTTGTTGCGTACTCATTACTTTCTCAAGTAAGTGCGCAATATTTACACAGTGTTTTAGCACATATAAAAATAGACTGAGTCAGGGTCCAACTATGACGCGCAGTTATAAATACAATAGAACTTTTATCTAATAAGAACGTCGTTATACTACATGCATTCATTTGTAATCTTAATATATAGCATTTGCAGTGTGCATATTTGTAATTCAATAAGATACACTACGCTCATCGCGGATTTTGCCGATGCCGCGATAGACCGCGGACATTGTCATCGCGGCCGCTTATCTTTTGGTCGATCTCCCTTGCTACCCCGCGTT
>Ga0224511_10002372_pt1 | contig 12638 bp, 9 predicted proteins | sample SF_May12_sed_USG_2_FD_169988 | JGI IMG/M metagenome (GOLD analysis project Ga0224511, IMG submission 169988) | Sediment microbial communities from San Francisco Bay, California, United States - SF_May12_sed_USGS_8_1 | ecosystem: Environmental > Aquatic > Marine > Sediment | place: USA... | reverse complement strand
ACGCCAAATAAAGTAAACTTAAATGAGATCATCATACCTTTAGTTTACTCATTATCTATACTGTGTATACTAAAAATGTAATCATCAACCTCACTATACTTTAAAGTAAAGTGTTTGCTGCATATATGAATACTACTACACTTTGGGGAAAATTTACTCGTGAGTACATCAACACCGTGTGATCTATCTCATGGTAACGGTTTAGTACACTTTAAGTGTAAAATCGCGATAGATGCATCCCTACAGCAGGTGAGGACATGTGTTTCGATGTTCCGTGTTCCTTTACACATAGTTCGGCTTCACATTTAGTATGATCAAAATAAAATGGATTGACCACATGCCAACCGAGTCAGAAATAAAATTTCAAGAACAGAAAATAAATATAATACTGTTAATTGTATTATGTTGTATGTAGAGACCACACCAACAATTCGATCAACGTTTTGTCGGTGAAAAAGTAAATGCAATCAATGTGAATGTGCAAAGAATTGGTTCAAAAAGGCGAACCATTAAATGACACGCCATATACAATTCCTGGTACATGACCTATACTTAAACTGGCTTGGTATGCTCTTATCGTTCTATATGCGATGTGCTTGTTTCGTGTCGTAACTAGTGGCGACGTGTTATTGTGGTTACGGTTTCGTGTTAATAATAGCATTAAACAGTTATACGGTACGAGAGTGTAAGTGTATAAGAATACATGTACTTGATAATTTAAAGATTTCGATAGTGAAGGTAAAGACATAGTGGCCTACTAATTGTATATCAAAATAATAAATTCCGATTGAAGAGAAATGGACGACATTGTTTTCAATCTCACACATTTGATAAATATAGTGGTTTGTTAGACTACTAAGAAGTAAATGTATTAGACCATTGACATCAAAACACAAACGTTTTATATTAAACACATTCAACACAATAGTACTTTGACGAAGGTCCAATATATACAATATACAGTAATTTATAGACTGAAAATAAAATTGGCGATAAGGAAAGTATCACACCTATTTAATCCAGTTAGCACAGACTAAGCTCGAGATATATCGATGGTGGTAGAGAAACCTTATTATCATTAGCAGGGCTGGGACAATACAGTCACTATGTGTACACTATTGATACAGAAATCAACCGTTGCGTATCGATACAGTCATCATACTGTATCGATACAGCTAATTGGGGCAGCCTAAAACAATTATAATAGAGTCATCTCGAAGTATAATTCGCACTTGACTTTCATACAATTAAGCAACATACTTAAGTATATTGACATTGATCATTATAAATTTAAACTAATACTTTGTTAATAAACTTTGGTACACACTAATCATTTCGCTTTATCACTAGTGTTTGTTGTATTCACTGTATGGATCAACCCAAAACATTTACTTTGTTGTTGAAATCTAAAGTCATGTTCATGTGTATCGTATCGAATACGTAACGAATCGGGTGCCGACTGTATCGTCCCTGCCCTAAAACTTAGCAGGTAGCAAATAAAGGTTTTTCGTTGTTGGTTTAGAGTGTGTACTAGTACATTTTTTTTGCCGTTGTGTTCGTTATGTCTAACTAGACTGATAACAATGGCTGTAAGCACGTTTTTATAAACAATAATAATAATTGTCTTAACAAAGAACAGCCACAGAAAACGACACAAAACAAAGCATTTCCTTGTTTTTACACCAGTTAAACAAAACCACCCATTATGTCAAATAATAGATAAAATATGTTCCTTCTGTTTCATTTCAGAACAGCATCTACATACATTCATGAAACTATCCGCCATTAATGTGTCTGCCTTCTATTCGATAAAGTGGTTTTTACCTCCAACATCATCTTATTGGCTTAGGAAACTCCATTATCTGTCCTCGACATTATTGTTATCGTAGCTTTGAAGATCAAAGGGCTTCATTTGAGTCGAATTATAAAACGTATTTTCAGACATGTTTTCTGCATTTAACCTTACATTATTGTTATTATTTTTAACATGCAATTCAGCCACATGTATCCACATAATATTTATAAATGAATTTGCAGTATGTTGTAATTTTTACACTTTAACACTAGTTATGGATGTAATCTTGGCTACTATGTTTGGGGTCATTTTTAATGTGTCGTATATTTGTATTAATTATGTTTCTTAAGACAGGCCATTTAAAAAATTGTATTATTCTTGACATATACATGTACATATAGATTGCGCGTTATAACAAACAAGTTTACCTTGAGGTTTTCATTGTAGATTTTGTTTAATAAATATTTAGATTTCACGGCATGGTACATTTGTATAGTTTCTAAACAGAAACAGTTATGTTACACTGCATGATTCAGCATTCATCGCCGCAGGTGACTGACTAGAATACTAAATTTGCCTTAAGGATTTCGATCTGAGATTGTCAACTCAAAATTGCAAACGTGCAAATTTGTGTTTTAGTCCCAGTTCGTACTCCTTAAGTTAATGCAATATTTTTTCTACAACTGATAGCGGCATGTGGAACAGTGAGGGCTCATGTTTCTCTAATCTCTCATCACAATGGTGTGTTTTATGGATGGTGGAATTTCATTTTCAAATTTTGATTCCTTTTTTTATCAGAAGAAGCTCAAAATGTTGTATCATATTGCGCGATTCAATACAGAAGATATGGCGGGGTTTGCTTAGACAATTGGTGTTGGATTTATATACAGCCTGAGAAAACAATGTGTTTATTGACCAGAAAACAAGTCTGTTTGTCACCAATCCGATCCACATTTGACTCAAGTAGAACAATATTTAGCTAATATCGTAGGCATAAACTATACATCGGTTAAGCAAAATGTACAGTTCAGCAAAACGTTAATATCGTCCCCTTTCTGCACGTTTGTATTCGTTTGATTAGGTTTATCACAAACAGGAAGTACGCATTCTTTTGTATTTACTAGGTCTGAGTGCCACCAGACAGTCCTAACCCTTATCTATTGGGTTCAATTTTAGCATAAACAGTTATAATTAATCATGATTGACAGTTGGCCATGCACCGTTCCGCAAAATTTCAAACTCCGCCCAATGCGGTAGATTTGCTTTGATCATGTGAAGGCTTGTGAAGGGGTCTTTCCTTTGTGTTTTCTAGGTCAGATTGTCACCTGACAATTTAATCCTCATCGATCGGATTAAAATTGACCATGTACTGTTATAAATGATAATGATTGACATTTGCGGAACGGTCCATTATGTCCGGTGAGCTTATTGGAAAAGTTTAAGATTAACAAACTGCCGTCGTAATATTTTATTACCTAAAACTCAATAATACCAAACAAAGTAATTCCTAATTTTGAAATCCAGACAATCATTCCTATGGATTCTCAACAGACACTGTTATATGATCACATAATTATCTTTTGAAACAAACACTATCCGCCCTACCTCTCGTTGGTAAGACAAGCGTTGCCCAACATAATTAGCCAAAGTTTCTCTCGAACTCTATTATTGTTGCATTGCAGATCGATATTTTGTGGAATATATGCCTTACACATGATACAACGTTTTGAAAATATTTTTTAGTAATCGACTCGTACGTCCGTCCGTCAGTCAGTCTGTCAGTCCGCCCGTCTGTCCCTTTTTGTCTGGAGCATAACTTTAAAAGCATCAACATCAGGTAGATATATTTCATTTCATTGTATTGCCTTTATAAACTCAAAATGTAATCAAGCTACTGAGTTGAAATTTCACAGTCAGACATCTCATTGAGGGGAAGTGCAGTGCACAAGAACCATAACTCTAGGCAGCATACGTTTGTAATTATTGCTCTTTGTTGATTTTCATACTTGAATTTTGTCCGACGCATAACTTGAAAACTATGCAAGGCATCAATATGAATCTTCACAGGTAGATATATCTCATTGAGGAGAAGTGCAGTGCACTAGAACCATAACTCTCGGCATCATACTTTTGGAGTTATTACTCTTTGTTTATTTTCATTCTTAAATTTGTCTAGGGAATTACAATAATGTAATTTGTTTTTGACTGTAACTTCGACATTCCTTAAGATCGGTGTCAAAGCTCTTTTGGGGGCATTGGTTAGGTTCTGTGACAAAACTCTTGTTTGTATTATAAAAGGCAAAATGTAATTTTAGTTGGTATTTAATGTGTATATTTTCTTACGGTCGTTTAATTGCCAACGTATAAAGTCAGTCAGGCCAAAAATAAAGTTAACACACTTAATGTTATAACAATCGGACAATTTTTTTTTAAGACACAAATATTAATATTTGTGTAAGTATATCAAAACGAATTCTACGCGTATTGATATGAATATTGAATTCATTTGCAATCCATAGCTCCGCAATTTCAACCCCTCCCCCTTTCTTGTATTTTGGTTTGTTTGTTCTTGTCATAAAACTAAGGCGAAAGAAAAATATGTCTGGTTCCGATGACCCGACTCTACCTATTTTTTTCGCCCGATCCTAAACTTTATTTTATTTGAATATGATACGATTTTGTCAATTTTTTACGCAATATTCAAGAAAATATCTAAGAACGTGTTTAAAGCGTTCATGTAAACATTAGGAAAAAAAACTTGATGATTTTAATTTTAGGTTTGAAAGTATGATATGTTGTATTGATTGAGGAAATATAAATTCTGAAAATAGAAATACATTGTATTTTTGTTTTTTGTTTTTGTTTGTAAGCAGATGTGTGCGTTGGAATGCTGTTTATATTCTGGAACAGAGCTGCTGGCTATAATATAATGAACTATTAAAACCTAGAACCAGTTGATTTTGAGACTAAACTGTCTTTTATTTACTGGGTTATTACCAGTACCCACCAGATCTTGTGGAAAAGATCGAACCCAAACCTTGTATTAACTGATTTAAATGAAATAACTGTAAGAATTATGGCAGCCCTATATAATTCAACGTAAAATAATCCTTCTTTTACGCTGATATTCAGTCTACTTTATGATGTTCTACAACCCAAGATTGTGCCGTATATTTCCATAAATACTGCACTAGTCATAGCAAGCACCGAAAATAGTATCGTTTATAGCAAGTGATATTGTCAATATATAACACTTACAAACATAAACAATTATTAAACCTATAGGGTTAAATTGCATAAAACCCCTCCGTCTTGCAGCTATGTTACACTGTATATATTGTGTACAGTACATAAAAAGCTGAGTTAGTGTTTCACACACAGGAAACTTTAATCACACATATTATACATTGAGATAACGTCATTATATCATTTCTCACTCAGCATCAGTAAAATAGAAAGAAATCCCTACCTACCCTACCTATTATTTTGGGCATGTCACAGGAACCAGACATATTTTTATTTGGCATCATCACAAACAGGAAGTATGTTTTCTTTTGTGTAACACATGCCACCATGTCACCTGATGATCATGTTCTAATCCATTGGATGAAATTTCTGTTTATAATGTAATATATTAACAGTGAAGAAAGATATATTGCACGGAATAAGTGGTATTGCTTTGTGTCATTATATTTAAAGATACTATGCCTGTATCTTTTAGGTCAGAATTGTTTACATCTTACATTGTAACCATATTTAAGCAGCGAAACCTACTCCCGTAAATATGAGAAACTGCCAAATATAGTTATTCATGCGTGTAAAAATATTACAGAAAAAAATGTATTTGTTGAATATGTCTGGCCCGCAAATTTGGCTTTGTTTATTTACGTTTCGACCCATTACGTCGAAACAGTTAAATGGCTTGACTACAATAGATACTCTCAGTTGACTCAGTGGTACAGTATCCGCTTTGGGTGAAAGAGGTTCCGGGTTCAATTCTCGGACCCGACAAGGGTTTTTATGTTTGATTTTTTTGTTTTGTTGTGGTTGTGTTTTTACTTTTTTGTTCAAAAACGCATTATCTGTCACCAAAGTTTGCCATTCTCTGTTCAATGTTAATTTATTTAGCATACTTAACATATTGCAAAATGTGTGACCGATTATAAGGGTATACAGATACAGACCTAGCGTCTTTAATGTATTTATTTGATTAAATTCCAGTAAATTCATTCGACTGACATATTAACACTGTTACGCCATTCCCTTATGAAATAAATTATAAATAAAAAGTAGTATACATGTACCTGTCAACTACACAGTTATCAATATAGAAGGTGTCAGTAATCAATAGTATTTCATGATAAAAAAACGAACAAAACCATATCTGAAAATCTATTTGTTGTGTTTCTGTGATATGTCACTAGTCAATCCCCCGCTGTTTTAATACTGATTATCGATGCTAGACAGACCCGACAATATGGGACATTATGCTAAATCACTGGCCTTTTATATCCCACGGGACAAACGTTTTATGCCGTCGGCCTTATGTTTGTCTTAGCATTCAATCTCTTTATCCTTGCGGTTTACAATCAGAATATGCTATAAACCGTCTTGCTATGACTTGATTTACTCTCGATTGTTGCATTGTATAGATACGCTTGTTACGGCGAGCAACGGTTTTTGATTGAAAAAACATACGAAAAATGTTAAACTTGATGTAATTACGATATCATTTGATTAAATATTTTAAAATATTTAATGTAACATTTCAATACTTTTTAGGAATTCCCTGGCGGTGTCCTGTTGTTTTAAATAAATTACGCGTGAACATGAATACACATTATTATATAATAAAGCAGTTGTCATGTATTCTTGTTCAGTATACTTTTTGACAAAAAATCCTGATGTATTTATTGTTTTAATATGTCCCCTTTTCATAATATGAATTAAAACAAAACCAAACGAATACTCTCGTGAAACTGGTCGCGAATTGAATAATTATATATTAAAGGTAACAACTGCAGATATTGTTCTGCATTTATTTTCATTGATACCACTGCTAGAAGTAGGAAAACTAAAATCAGATATTGTTTTACGTTGATCGTTTTATTCAAACCCCACGCAATTCCCTGTATTTTAGACATTTAAGACATTAAAATTATGCGATGTACTGTCTTGCAAACATGATTACTTTAATAGGAAAAGTAAAACCTGCATGTATGTCGTCTATGTCCGCAAAACACTAAAGATTTTTTAATGTTTGTTGTGTATTGGTGTTCTACGTGTTTTTGTATTGTTCTGTGTGTTTGTTTTTGTACGGGCCATGTTGTCATGGTGCCCTTAAACTTAACACTTCTACATTGATTACACCTTCTTTCTTTGAACATCTCTTTAATTTATATTAAGGAGCGTATGTCCGTTAGTCCACAAACCCATGTACACTCGCGCTAATTACACCTTTTCAACAGATGGTGACTTATTTATCGCTGTGCCTTGTACTACACTGTATGTGTACTGTACCGAATCATAATACGGCGCTAGAAATGTTTGGACCCCCTTCACGGAATGCCATAATCATATCATTAAACTCGCATTGCGTGCTGTGGATTCGTAAGTGAATAAGAGGTGAAACCATTATCACCAGTAGAGGTTTCAGTTAACCTCCATTGGAAACTCAGAAAGAAACTAGAATCACTTGCTATTGAAATGCTTCTAGATGTTGATGTCGGATCACCTAATTATTTCTGGAAATACAGATTTTAACGCCCTTCCTAGCGATAACATATTTGTCTCTAAATTGTGTTCTATTTTGTATCTGAAATTCAGTTTTGTTTTAAAATGGGCGTCAATAGTAAATCATCTGTATAAGACCGGCTTAATATCGCGTGTATTAAACAACCATGCACACAATTTATCATGCACATGTGTAATTTAAAAAGATGTTCAAAACAATATATTTGAAATATATGAAAATCTTCTCGTAATAATAAATTTGAATATTAATACAATTTTGTGACACTTACTTTTGTGTAATTCATTCTAACCCCTTTTCAATGTATATTTTAGTGTATGATAAAACGATTTGGAAATCATGGTAACATGAAACATAAAATCAGTAATATAATAGTATGTCGTAAAAGTATTCAGATGGTACTGTGGAATCTAAAGACATACTTCCCGAACCAGCGTTGTGTTGTGGGTCATTTAGCTCATGATCCCGGAACGCAACTCGTGAAAATATTAATTTCCGGGATCACTTGGTTAAATAAAATGCGATATTACGCAAAATTCAACAAATATCCTCTATATATTTTTTACAGAATCGTTTTGTTTTTATTGCATTTTACAATAACAAAGACAGTTAATCAGACCCAGACGCCGGAACTATGGGCCTGTTTTGCATAATATTGCTAAAAGTTTATAAACCATAGAGTAAAAACAATTCATAACATATGATTGTTTACGAGTATTATGTAAGTATGTGTAATTTAAACTAATATCTACTATGTGTGATACGTAGCCATAAGAGTCAGTTTTAATCTACGTTACTATAGAAAGAAGCCATTGATTGTTGGTATTAACTTTTATTTTAGCCAAACATGGAGACCTCAAGGCAAAAAAACACATAATTATATATATTATAATTATGTTGCAAGCATGCTATAATGTATGTGTTATATATATTTGTGCAAAACCATTTACAAAACAAGGCGCGTTCAATGAAGTTAACAACACAAATACAATCCGTTATGCCAAGAAATGTACTTCTTCATCACTAAAGAGTAATTATTATGTCTACCTTCTCTTCCAAACAGCATATTTTTATTCTACCGACATCGTATATGCTTAGAAATATCCATTTACAATCGGTATCATATTGTTGTCGTAGCTGGAAAGATCAAAGGGTTTTATGAGAGTTGGATAATAAAACGCCGTTTCCGACATGCTTCATGCATTTACGTTAATTTTACAACCTCATAATTACACGCGTTTGAGAATTTACCGTTCGGTTTACATTTTTCACAATTGGGTCAGAAATTATGTTTAGGTGTGTTTCTTTTACATTTGACTTAAGTAGACAAATGTTAGTGACTGGTATGTTATTTATAAAACCATGTTGTTTTGAACTAAAATGTTTAGACCCTAACTTGTTTCTAGAAACATACATATTATAACGTGTCCAGTATCATCACTCCTAATTATCATTGTATTATGCTGTTATTTTATACTCATCTTTTTAAGTTCATCCATTACCCTTTTGTTAGGTAACCCTAATCCTACCACTATTCACTATGAAATTTCAATTTGATTGGTATATTTTATATTGTATCACAACAAACTGTATCGTTTACGTGAAATAAAATATGCTGTTCAGTACTGGTAACGCTGCGCTTAATGTACCTAGCGGTAACGTTCTTACGTTTAAAGACCTATGTTAAACACTTTGTTCAGCTACACTACTGTGAAATCATTGGACATTTAATTTCATGGGTAGAACAGTCCACGAATTTAGTGTCCATAAACATGTCAATCGTCGTCAAATCACGAAAATTAGTGCCCACGAAATTAAATGATTTCACCGTATTAAAAGATGCAAAATATGTCAATACAAAAACGAGAAAAAAACTAAAATCATTCCTAATTACTGCCTACAAAGACTGTTATTTGGCTCTTCAGTTTTCTCTTGAAATATACACTCTCCAGCCTTCCATGCGGTAGTAAGAAAACGCTACAGAACCTAATTAGCTAGCACAGGTTTCGACGTGTTTTTGTTCAATGATGGTTTGAACATAAAGTCAATGACACGCACATTGTATGCTGATTGTAATTTAGCAAATGTATATTTAGGGGGTCGATTTACCTAATTTGACACACATATATTATCAATTCAACCAATTTTAAAGGGACTCTACTGCGGGTTGATCGTGTGACTCACGAACAAGATTGTTTTTCTCCAAAACATATAATTTTTGTTACTAACGTATTTAGTGTATCATAACTTTCTCTGGGGTACCTAATATGTCCTCTATCTATTTGAACTAGGTTTAAAATTGGAATGTATCTGTTGACATATATAAAACAATATCAACTTAAGAGATGTTCAAAGAAAGAATTGTGTAAACAATGAATATATTCTTTTTAAGTGTGGTACACGACAAGACCTCAGTGGAGTCCCTTTAAATTGACTTTCAGTCTACACAAACTCGCGATAATTACACCCATTCAACAGGTGGTTACTTATTTATCGAGCCTCTATGGGGGAGATACACCGTGTGTTTACTGTATCGAGTCATTGTAGAGCGCTAGCGATGTTTTGGATCCCCTTCACGAAATGCCATAATCCAATCAGTGGAATCATTAAACTCTCATTGCATGCTCCGGATTCGTAAGTGAATAAGTGGTGAAACCATTATCTCCGATACATGTTTCAGCTAACCTACATTGGAAATTCTGAAAGCAACTTAATCTGTTTCTATTGAGTTTGTTAGAGTTTAATGTCTGATCAGCTAATTGTTCATGAAAATCCGCGTTAAAACGTCTTTTTCTAGCGACAACTAATAATTCGCGGAATAGTATAATAGAAATGTAAAATCCGTATGGATATACCTTGCAACAACAGCAACAACAACAACACCACCACCACCAACAGCAACAATAACAACAACAATTACCTTTATTAAGTCATGGTTGTATTTAACAACATACAAAATGTTATTAAAATACACTTGTGGGGTTTAAGGCGTAAAGCTAGGAAGTGTCCAATTAGAACGGTATCTGTTTGTCTAAAGAAAACACTTGGTTATGCAATGACATATTAGAGCACCAACATGTTTTAGCATTTTTGTTATTCTAAATTAAAAACTTATCGACGTGTATATCTATTCTTATGCAATGTTCCCATATTTTTATTCATTTTGTATACACAGTATTGTAGTACTATTTAATAAAAAAGCAGTTATCCCTTTTTGTTTCCAATGTGCAATTTGCAAAGAAATACAATTGTTATAGTTTTACTATACTGTAACACAATTTAAAACTTGTTCCTTTCTATCTCCCATAAATCCGATATACCCATCCTCCCATTAATGTCAGATGCATTCGCGTTTTTACTTTATTATGATTTTCCTTAATATATGTACATTTGTTTTGTATGTTACTGTATCTACGGTCTAGACACATATATTACGAGAATTGTACATACAGGCGGTATAATATCATTCATTTAGTTTTGCCGGGTAAGCGTAAACGACATTACTTTACGCCACATTTAGAGATTATGTTACTTTGTTCCTTCCGCCTGTGACAAATTACTTAGTATACTGAATTTATACTCTATTACGGTGTGTGTTCTATTGTTTTTTACAGTTCTTAATAAAGTCGGGTACATATAGATCTGTTACTGACATAACGATGTTCTATTTATAGTTGTTAGGATTGGCATGTGGTAATGTTAATGCTTACTGAACGTTATATACTCCTCAAAAAAGTTAAGAACCACTATTGCGTAGCATTATTTTGAAAATTTTCACATATTGATTTTGTGTATATTGATAAACAATGTTTAATGATAAGGCCAATTTCTGTCCTTCAATAATGGTTGAAGACGTGTGCGGTGGTAAAACGATCAATTTAAAAAATGTTGCGCCCAGAAAAGTGAAAGTTGTGTGATGCGTCATTATTGGTTAGGGTGGGGTCTCTTATGATTGCTCTACTGACTTGTACGCCATTTTTAAAGGTGATATGACCGGTTCCACAATCGAGATGAGATCAATATGGCATTTGTTATCCTTATGCTGGTGTTGTAGACCAGGACTTTGTGCTTATGGGCGGAAACGCCCGTCCGTGCCCGGCTGGTTTTGTCAATGAGCGCGAAAGGAATAGAATGTATGGACTGGCCTGATCATCCCCTAATGTTAATCCAGCAGAGCATGTATGGGACAAACTCCAAAAACATACAAGTGCTCGGCCAGCTCAACCACAGATGCGGGATGACCTCGCAAACGCGCTCATTTAGAATTGAGCAAGAGAAAACTGATTTGCAGCTTTACCTGTATGAGTTGTTTTCTACGCTAGAGGAGGTCATGCGCTTAATTTGCCTAACTTTAAGTGTGGCCTGAAACATGTAACAATATGCAAACGTTCAAATTTCGGTAGTGACCACACCTTTCGATCCCCCATGTGTTAACCACTGTACTTTGCTAGTAAATTTCTTTACAATTGTTGACTACAGATATATAGAGGTTCCTCGAATAAATTGTTTTCTTTGTACACAATAAACAATAGAAATTGTACCACTTGCATTTTGTGGTCCTTAAATTATTTTGAGGAGTATATTATGTTGCTTGGTTTAAACTGCTGCGAACTGCGAAAAATGAAGAAACACACACACACACAAAAGAAACAAAAGCGAAGCAAGGAAATATGTCATGCAGACACATTGACGTTAAATACATGTTATGTTAAATACTTCTGTAGACTAGGACATCTTTTATGATCTGGATGAAGCTCAGACAACCACAATTATGGTTGTATATAAAGGGCTTAGTTTGATGAATGACATTACGTATTTGGAGAAGAATGGTATCTGTCAAAAATATCCTAAAAGAAAATGAATTTGGAACACAGTGATGGCTAAATATAAATTTACTTAACGAAAATGTCTACAATTTGCATTTTGGACGGTGCATGTTTGTCGACGAATGTTCTACTTAAATTATGTAAACACGTAAACATTGTGTTTGAAAATTGGACATATACTTCAAACAATGAAATAATACTTTCACAAACAACGCCAACGCGATTTTAAAAAGCTTAGTGTAAGCCCTTAGTGGTAACTATGTAT
>Ga0224511_10002371_pt1 | contig 12641 bp, 10 predicted proteins | sample SF_May12_sed_USG_2_FD_169988 | JGI IMG/M metagenome (GOLD analysis project Ga0224511, IMG submission 169988) | Sediment microbial communities from San Francisco Bay, California, United States - SF_May12_sed_USGS_8_1 | ecosystem: Environmental > Aquatic > Marine > Sediment | place: USA... | reverse complement strand
TCTCATATTTACGGGAGTAGGTTTCGCTGCTTAAATATTGTTCAAATGTAAGATGTAAACAATTCTGACCTAAAAGATACAGACCTAGCATCTTTAAGGCGTTATAAACCTAAAACGGTTAACTCCAATAAATGTTTTAAACAGAATCATGACCTCTACATGTATGGTTACAATAGTTCAGATTTGCATGAATAAAAGACACATGCATTTACGATTATAATGGAGTTTTGTCCTATTCAATTCGAGTCTAAATTCTGGCCACCAGTATTTTCCAATTCCATTCAACGATTCTCTTGAGTAATCAACAAATTGAGGAAAGTCACAATTACTTACACGCAAAGGCTTATATAAAATGATACAAAAAGCTATTTTGGAAGTTTATAGGGGCGAGGAAGAAATCGGTTAAATACATTTGTAAAAAGTGGTTTAATTAAATGTCGGTAACCTGAATTTGTTGGACTGAGCTACAAAACATTTATGTTGGAATAATTTGCATGAATTATAATTTTCTACCAAATGTCATTTATTTAATTGTTTTTTCTTTCTTGTGACTTTTGTGTAACTTCAAAAATTATTGTTAATTTTTGAATAACATTTTGTTCATACCTGGCAACCTTATGTGCGATGAAATGAAGATATGTAAAGAAAACAAGAAATAAATAACAAAAACTACGTTTGATGTGTACAATTATACATCACACATTTTTATTTGGCCGAATATTGGTTGTATGGGCGTACTGACCATATGTCGGTAAGACATATCATCTTATATCACACACAGAAACTTTTATACGCCATATAAAAATCTGGAATGAGGCCAAACGAAGTTCCTCATAATGATTTAACAGAGATCCAATTCGGACAACCCAAATCTTAAAAGTTGTGAACCTAAATTGTGTAAAAAAATCACAATCATTTCGTCAGGTTTTAATCGATACATTCTTTATTGTATTATATGCTTGACAAACCAAAATGATGTTTTTTTCTGTAAATGCGCCTACTTTCAGAACCTAAACTTTCCTTGGTCAGCTGCAATGATAAAATAATTGACGAAAAACTCTTCTGTTTCATTGAAAGGTGAGAAGGATAAGAAAATCAGATCGTAAATAATAATTAATATGTTAACTAGAAACGAGTCGAAACCAAAGTACTGAAAGTAAACAAATGCAAATATTTGTAAACATGTACACAAATGTGAATGTTAAAAGTTCAATTGCTAGTAAATGTCATTAACATGGACATCCATAGGAGTCACTCCGTCGTAAGTCTGTCGTCGGTTTGCTTGCATATATTGAACATAGAAAACAAGTTGTCGTAGCCTGGCATACACCGGGTCGCCCGTATGTATGTCTCTTGAAAGAAAGGGAAAATGAAATAGCACGAAACTGTTAAAGTTAAGACGCACCCGGCTAATAACATATGATAACTCTTGTGGTATCATTCTAGTTTAATTCCTGTGTTGCAACGATTTTCCCAGTTAAAAACATACATTACAAGTTTAAAACGAATGCCAATCAATAAATGGTATATAACAGTACCACAAAATAGGTTTTGATGCCACAGAAAGGTTGGCAACAAAATATGTAAGGCTACGAAAAGTTTTATTTTTGAAGGTTTGTCATATGAACACACCAAAGTGAAGCCCTCAAATTTTGTATAAGTATGTTTCCTATTCAATCTTGATTCCAAGTCACATGTGGCTTTAAGAAATTTGCAATTCAAACCAACATTTCTTATAAAACAAATTCAGTAGATTACAGTTACTGGTACATTTCCCTTAAAGATGCTAGGTCTGTATCTTTATACCCTTATTATCGGTCAAAAATCTTGCAATGTGTAAAGTATACTTTATAAATTAACATTGCAAAAGGAATTGCAAACTTTTGTGACAAATACTGTGTTTTAAGACAACAAATTAAAAACACAACAACAAAACAAAAAGTCAAACATAAAAACCCTTGCCCGAGCCTGGAATTGAACCCGGGACCTCTAACACCCAAAGCGGATGCGTTACCACATCACCACCGAGTCAACTGAGATTACCGATTGTAGTCACGCTATTTAACTGTTTTGCAATGGGTCGAAACGTAAATAAACAAAGCTGAATTTGCGGGCTACACATTTCAACAAATTCTTTTTTTTCTGTAATATTTTTACATGCATGAATAACTACATTTGGCAGTTTCTCATATTTACGGAAGTATGTTTCACTGCTTAATTATGGTTACAATGTAAGATATAAACAATTCTGACCTAAATGATACAGGCATAGCATCTTTAAAGACTTATATTAAATAACACAAACAGCAATTTTGTATAACCTAAAAGTCAGTGATAGTGCTTTTTATAAAGTTCGGCTGTACGTTATACCGTCAACAATTCTCACATTTATTTCGGCGTAGTTTAAGATTTTATTTAGGATCATTACGTTCAGAGGACACATGAACAATTGTAGAGAAAAGGGCTTTTAAATGCGCATTAATTTCAAAAATATTTTCCTTTAACATACATGGATATTTCATTCCTCTAATATATATTTCTTAAACATGTAGATTTTAACATCAAAGTTAGTTAAGTCTCCGTTTTTAACTAAACTTCAGCTTCCAATATACGGATGACTCTTCCAGGCTCCAGGAATTATAAAGAAACACCTTTTTTTGTTTTGTTTTTTAATTAAGCAAAACACAGTGTTAATTTTTTAATAACTCTTTTGCTAGTTGTTTGTTTATTCCTGGCAACTAAATACTATGCGAGTGTGTGTGGTTATCTAAGAAACCCTACTAATACATAACAAAAACTGCGTTTGGCAACCACAAACATCGTAGATTACAAATATCGGTGAAATATTGCCTGCCGGGGCATAACGACTATGTGTTAACAAAGAAACAATTTTGTATCATCCAATGGGAATGCGTTTCGCCAACAATCTGAAACACAGCAAAACTATGGCGTGTGGAACGTTGCAAAATTCAAAAAATATTTTTATATTCAATAATTTTATATTTATATTCAATAATGTTATATTTATATTCAATATTTTTATTTATATTGTATAAAATTATTTATGTTCTATATTTTATTTATATGTAAAACGCATTTATTTGTATGGTACAAATAATCGCATTCGTCTTCGATAAAGCGAAAAATATTTATGTTCAATAATGGCATCATGGGATACTAATAACGGGTGCTACTAAACCCGGGATCCGATGGGACTGGCCGGGACCCGATCACCATCGCATCACTATTATTAATAGCCAGAGGCAAGAAACAGATAATATCAGTGATCGCAATAACATCAAAAAATAGGGACCCGGGATCCAATAGTGCCAAATGCTAAAACCCGGGACCGGGTCCAGGCCGATCCCGGCCAGTCCCATCCGATCCCGGGTTTTAGTAGTCCGTCTCATTACCCGTGATGCAATTATTGAACAAATAATTGTTTTTGCTTTTTATTGAATATAAACGTATAAGTTTTACAACAAAAATATTTTTACCATATAAATAAATATCTTTTGAATGTAAATACAGATATCGAACATAAATATTTTTTACAATGCAAATGCGGAATTTTACCACATAAATATTACTTTTTACAACATAAATGAAATGTTTTTAATAAAAATAAAAAATAGCACATAAAATATGTTTTCCTTTTGCAACGTTCCACACGCCATACAAAACAAGGTTCCCATTGATGTTTTGTTGGATGTCCATTCCGGACAACCCCAATATCAAATAGTGTTGACCGAGTTTGTGCCCAGATTTTATCTCATTGTCTGTTAGTTGGCAGGTCATCGTTTCAGAACATATCTTACGCCAAACAGATCTAATATCCGTCAGTAATAGTGTAACATATGCTAAATATGTTATGGCTCTGTTTATCAGACCAAACCAACACTTACTGACCTTACTGCACTTGTATGGTAACGTACTGTGTTGGAGCTTAGATTTGCGGCGCCAGCAATGTCGCACTAAATGACTCCCTTGCAAAGCTAACCAAATTCTGCCGATATAGTTTTCCATTTTCCCAATAATTATGTGTACTTTTAGTGTGTACTGTGCATGTCCAATGTTCTTTAATAGAGATAAAAGCATTTTCCTGCACTACATAATATAACAAATTAGCTGCGTATTATTGAAACCGACACTGCAAATAATGTCGCTATGTGCACATTATTAACATGTCTAAATCATTATAGAGCAAATGTGTAAGATAATTGATTTAGTTTTACTTAAGGCAGGATCGACAGCTAAACACTATAGTGACCATTCTACAGTGTTTAGCTGTCGATCCTGCCTTTAATTGACGTCATGGCCAGACAAGCGATTACAAGAACGTTAATGCTTTGAAAATAAGCATTAGGTGTTTTACCGAAGATTTGCCAATTGTGTTGCCCTTTACAAAGATTGGGATCAACATGAGATGACTGGTACATGTAGTTTCTCTCATGTATGCTTCGAAATATTACATCATGCATATATCACGTGGATCTTATTAGTGTATCGCTATGTTTATTAATACATATGTGCAATACAATACATAGTACATTGTCCAAAATATATAAAATGAACATAGTATATAATTGAATCTTATAAATGCACGTCAATCGAATTCTCGTAAACATAATATGTATACGTCGATCGCTTCAATATAAACTGTTTTAAGTGGGAGGATCTTTGATAACAATTGATAAATAGCTTAAATAAAACCGAGGCTGTTGTTGCCTCATACAGGCTATGCTTCCTCAGAGCTTTTTTACTTGACACAGATGGTGCTGACTTCTTGTGTTGTGGCTGTCAAATGTCGCCCCGTACTACATTTTGGTCCTCTTGGATCATGATGTGTAAGTTGTTTGCAAAGGCTTCTATTTTCCCCGTGCAGCCTATGCTACCTTCTTCTTAGATCAATTTAATTAACTACAGATGGTGTTTAGTGCTTGTGTTTTTTCTGGTCCTCTGCAATCATGGATTGTATGTTGTGTACATACGCCGGGGTGTTAGTGTTGTGGCATCTTTCATAACAAATGATAAACAGCTTTAATATAATCTGAGGACCTTTCTACTCCGATTACTTAAAATCATTTTTATGTGAATAGTATACAATCAAACAGTAAATAACATTTTGTTAACTAATTTATGTGTCGATCACGAAAACATAGTCCTTTTGTTGGATATGGCCCAGCATTTGTATGCCGGATTAAAACACCCTGGATTATTAATTCGTAGAAAAACCCTATACCTGAGAAAGTTTAATGTTTCCACCAATATAGAAGACTTCTAGCACGTAGTTCAGCAGGTATTGACATAATACAGCATCGCATGTTGTTGTTTTGTTTGTAAAATTCAGGATGCAGTATTTGCATTAGGCCCTCAGTTAATTATATCACACACTTGTTGCGCATGTCAACTGAGAATATATTTCCTATGGCAGGAAACAAGGTTCATTAAACTAAACAACGATTGTTATCACCCACACAAAGTTGCTTTCTACACAAAACAATTACCTGAGACACGATGTTAAAATACAGTTGTATACAATGGCACTCATATTACAGAGAATAAAGACAGGGACAATGGCAACATACTGTAAATCCAGGAAGAATTCCGTAAATAAAATATGGCTTTTGACAACGCAAAGAATCTATTTGTGCAAATTTGCCTTAAGGTGTGTTACTTCGACACGTACATTCGACATAAATTGCTCTTTCAAGTTTAAAAGAATGAAAGATTAATTACAAAAAGGTTTAATTAAGCGTGTGAAATCAACGTATTATGCACGACTACTAACCAACGTTTTAAGTGATGAGGACACGATATATGTATCGATTTGCTCGTACAATGCCTCCTCGAGAACTCTTCAAGATCATCATGTTTTATCATGGGAATAAATCCATACAATAAAACCGAGGCTGCTGTTTTCTCGTGCAGGCTATGCTTCCTGGGGGCTTTCTCTTTCATCAGTTTAATATATGTGAAAAATCAAACTCCAGATATTAAAATATGACTAAGTTTAATGTTAATATGTAATATATGTTTATGTTTATGTTAGTATATAGTTAACTATTCATTGCTTAATTGGAACTATTTTAATTCCGCCAACAGTTAGACTCAATACCAGTCTGTGAACTAGTCATTACAATTGTTTGCAATTTAATCATTTAGTGTTTAAACACTTATGTATCGAAACATGCTTTCTTGTAGATGGCTAGTTTTCGACTGATGTTATAACAACTGAAACAGACATATAACATATGCATGTTTCGTATGTTTAATAAGTGAACATAAAGAACTTTTAACACGCATAGCATTTTAACGTTGACTGTGACATAATAATACTATTAATAAAGAAATACCGAACATGTGTTGTATTTGCTTAGTTTTCATCAAAATCCTACCCCAAGACAAACGCAACAGACGTATCTAGATCAGTTGTGGATATATAGCGTTCTTAGCGACCATCGTTAAAAGGCTATTTCAAACGTCATCTTAATACAAAAAAATAATACGGAGGAATAAAATTATTCCTACATTGTCAACGTTCAATTTTTTATAAATGCATATGCGCATACGGGTACTGGTCCGGGCAAATGAAATAGCTTCCAACGCTGTCCAACGCCGACATAACAAGTACGTAGTGAATGCACTAAGATATGTGGCCTGGCAGTTTAGAAATAAACAACGTGGTAGTTAACCTAATTAACCTTTCTATTATTCAAATCTTGTAATTTGATTGTTGCATTTCCATATTTGATTGACGGTGTGTGTATTAAGGACGTTTCTAATCCAGTCTCGATTAAAAGTCTCATTTTGGCCCCCAGATGTTTCTAATCTTACCAACATTTCTCTAGAGAATCAAACTTGAAAGGGAAAACACACAGTCAATGTCTTATGTAAAATTATGCAAAATGGCAATTTGAGAATTTTCGTTTTAGCAATTTCATTATTGTTTGATAGAAAATTGAGGACATACATGTACTATTTTAACTACATAAATAATTTCCATCAACACGCCAGACGTCTCTTTGAGCTGTTACTATGGTGTTGTTTATTGTGTATGCCCTTTAACACTCAGTACTCTTTTGTCATGTCGGTCATTTTGCTTCCGCAAACAGTTACTAGAAAGGCTATACTTAACCAACACCAAGAAAGCATTTCATTAAAAAAATGACTACACAAATTAGGTTTCCGGGCAGATGGTCGAATCCAGGGCTAATCCAGGTTTGGAAAAAAACGCCAATCTAAACAACTGTGCTAGGCACATAACCATGGTCCAAGTGCAAATCATTATATTGAGGAATATTCAAAAGTAGTGTTGAGTTTTATGTAGTCCTATAAGGAAAACTGAACGGATACATCAGATAATAAAGTTTTATTTGAAATCTCGTGTTGTCATTTATTACAACGCCATTCCAATAGAACAAAGACATGTTCACATTTTTTCCCGGCCCATGCAGTGCGAATCAGCAAAAAGGTCCGAAACGGGAAACGTTTGACATAAAGAAAGCGATGTTTATGTTGTTAGTTCTCTTGTTGTTTACAAAGAAATGAATTCTTATGTTGGCGGATGTCGCTGTAACACGTTTAAAACCTTTTTTTTTTGTAAATAATGAAAATGCTAAATGTCGATACTTCATTAATACTTGCAGCATTTTCCTTAGATCGTTTTCATGTTTTATTGTTATCTAAAATTCATCGTGTTAAACATAAGAATAGCTTTCATTCATACTGATATAAATAATAGTTTTCGCTAATACAGAAACGTACGAGAAAATACATGTATCCATAAAAATTGTGCAGTAAAAATGTTTGGTGGCATTCTTGTCTACAATTGTTGTATGCAGTAAGTTTGTTCTTTTGTTTAAGTTCTTTTGTTGTAAAAGGGACAATTTGCCAATGTGCATGCTTTGTATTCTGGCACCATGGGTTTTAAAAGGGTAAACATATTGATTTAGCCACTATGCTTAAAATATATACATGTAATGTATAATCGGCTTCGGCCGGTTACTTGCGAATAAAGTGGAACACCTTGGTGACATTTGTGGTAGAAGATTTGCCCTTGTCGCTCATTCGTGACCGCCAAGTTTTGCTCACGCAGCTTGTGTATCCGGCGCAAAAACAAACCAAAAGATATGTTTTGCCGGTTATAGATAATTAGCCAACGAACGCCGAGTTATTAGCATGAAATTAAATGTCTAGCTGGCATTTCCGGCTTAATGTGACGACACGACCACACAAGCAATTACGAAGATGTCGACGCTCTGAACGTTATCCGTCTGTGTTAAGACGATTTACATAACCAGGTGTCATTGACAAAGATTAGAATCACAGCTAGATTAGTTGTGCTTTCTTACTGATGCCTCACAACATAGCATGATGTACATACAATGTACATGTCACATAAGTAAACTGTTAATTTAAATGCACATGTAACAATTTACTTAATTTATATTTGGCTTGTATAAACCAAGTTAATTCACATGATACTTAAACAGTTTTGTCTAATTATGTATAACCCGTTCACCAATGAGAGGACTAGCGTATACTTTGACAAACATAATCACATGTTCTTAAACGTAGCACTACTTTGTTTCACGAATAAGCCTCTTGTCGAGGGGTGTGAAGAGTAGGTTCTGCGAAATGTCATTTGTTTATAAATCAGCGTTTATGTACAAGTCAAGTCTCATTTAAATAATATTATATTATGATCCAAACTACACTGCATTATCCTCGTTAGGTATTCAAATGCTTAACCTAAAACCAACATTCTGAACACCGAGTAGAATAAAAAAATCAGAGATAAAGGTTATTTATTTGTTTACTAAGATCATAATACAGATCACAAAACATATGCCGTTTGTTGGATATGGTCCAGCCTGTGTATGCTGGTTTTAGCCACACTGGTTTATTAATTCTCAGAACAACACAGCGATAATAATAACTTGATGAAGTGCAACCTGGGAATGTCTGGGAATATAATCACGACCCTTATTGTAAAGAACGAAGGATTATATACAGCCGCCTTTAAAATCATTTTGCCAATAAACAACCTTGAATAATATTTGGTTTGAACTTGCTGAACTGAGAACCAGTTGAATGTTTAAGGAACAATTTGCAAACACAGTGACACTCTTTTCGACGACCTCTTCCTCGACCACTTTATGATTCTAAATCATGTTTTACATATTTATATTTTACTTTCAAGTGTGTTTAGTGATTGCCAGATCAAGTATACGTCTTTCATAAAAAAATAATATGACAATAAGGTAGAAAAGCAACAGTAGATCGTAGAGTTCATTTTATTTAATAATGCAAAGTAACATGAAAAGAGAAAATCCAGAGTCCTTTTAAAAGTCAAGCGCCATACGTTAGCTCAAAAGTTTAATACGATAATACCAATAAGAAGGAAAGTGCAAAGTTAAAACATCAACTCTCAAATCCATTGAGTTATTACACATGTGCATGTTTAAATAGTCAAAATCTAAGTCTACATATTTAAACTGTATGTACATACATGATTTGATAAATGTGTTTTGTTTGTTTACACTGTTTCTCTAATAACGTGATGGTTCTTTCCATGGTCCGCCATATTATGCTAGTTAATTTGTTTTTCGCGTTTAAAGTATTGAAACAAAATGCTATACCTTCTTTCATGAGTTTCCCAGTTTAGAACTACTTGTTTCTTTATGAAATCCTAAAAAAGAATATCGTTGCTATGGATGAAAACGTGAGCGATAGACTTCAATTTCCGAAGAAATTCATTAAGTGTCAACAAAACATGTCTTGAATTCCTAATATGGATGGTTCAGTTTTATTAATGTTTCATCCCTATTTATTTATATTGTTGTTTAATATAAATTGAAGAGATGTTCAAAGAAAAAAATGTTGTAAACAAGGTCAAGTGTTAGGCCACCATTACAAAATGTATACATAATCAGATATTGTTTTAATTGGCACATTGCATAGATGTATGAAAGACACTCCGTGCATTTACGTCTTTAAGGGAAGTGTGTCCTAATATGCAGTCTCGATCTTAAATCCTACATTTGGCAACCGGTATTTTTCCATTCCATATAATGTTTCTCAGGGGTAATCAACAAATTGAGGAAAGTCACAATTACTCGCCGCAAATACCTATTTCAAATGATACACACGAAGTTTATAGTGGCGAGCAAGAAGTCGGTAAACGATATTTGTGTTTAGTGTTTAAATAACAGGTTTGCAACCTGAATCCATCTAGCGATGCTAAATAACATTTATGCTGAATGATTTACATAAAAGTGTAGTAATTCACCAAGTGTCATTTTTAAAATTGTTCTTCTTGTCATTGGTGTGACCAGTCTGTGCGTTAATTATTTTTCGACTATATCTCTTTGGGCTATTCAAATAGCATTTTCTATAGCCCGAAAAATGGTTGTGCTCATAATTCTTACAATTCAGATTAGAATTGCGTTGACTTAAACTAATTTTAATTTTGGATGTATGTTGTTACCGAACGAATAATTCCACAATCAGTATTTGTGTTAATTTGTTTATTTGTTTAGATTTTACTCCAAAATTTAAATCAACCGGTCGGGCTTTTTTGTAAACAATTCTAATCCACCGACCAGCCGTTTACTTGACTCGGCTTCGGGCTTATAGACTAATCCGCAGACTGAGTGTGACCTCAAGATATCAATTTGTAAGCAAATACCTCATTGATGTTCATTCCTGACAACTTCATCATGTGCGATGAAATGTTTCATGTGAGAAACACAATTTATACACGAATACCGCAGAATATTGATTGCCGGGGTGTGCTGACCATATGCTGTTAAGAAATACGATGTTATATAACTCACAGGAGCTGCTGTACGAATAATCTAGAATGAGGCCAATCGAAGTTCCTTACAGTGGTTCGACCGATATCGGTTTTTGACAACCCAAAACCTAAAGGTCCAAACAAATTAAATTATCGTTCTCTGTTAGTTGTCAGGTTTCCATTTCATAAGGACTTTTTACTATAAATGGTTAAACAAAACAGAAAGTATTCTTTTAATATGTATAATTGTTTCGTACACCTATTACTTAGCAGTAACACATCCCCGAGAACCAGGCTTGATGCCGGGTGATGCGTTATCGTATGTTTGCTCTTGAAAAACAACGTGTTACAAATATCTTATAGCTTTATTTCATATCTTTTAACTAATTAATTGCACTCACTACTTACTTTTTAATATCAATCATGTTCTACAATAATATTTGATTATGCCTGTCACAAATAGTTGTCCCTGTGCGATGACCATGACGTCAGTATAACGCCACTAGTTAAATTCACACGCACTTTTAATTTTTATGGTTTCTTCATTATGGTTGACCTAAGCAAAAGATGTCCGCATTCTCGTACCAAATGACTTTCTAGTAATGCTGACCATGTTTCAAATAAATATGTATAAATAAAGGGGATTTTGTGAAAACATATTTTTACCTTACACAAATACACAAACAATCTTTTTACTACTTAATTAAACAAATGAGCAGCGTTATATTGTTCAATAGTGAAGATATTTGAACACAAATACAATTGCAGGTAATGCTGTATTGTGTGCAATTTTATGCCTACAATGTCTGGCGGCTATTTGTACAAGTCGACAAGCAATTACAAAGCTGTTGACGGTAAGTATTCGGAGTTTAATAGATATACGCTGCCAAGATGTTTAGGATGATTTGGTTTAGTGGCATGAAGTTCAGTATTAAACCAATAAACGTGTACCAGCTACCAAACTCCGTTCTGGCAGCAACGCTATCAGCGCTTTGATTTTTACTGGCACAGAGCAATGATGTATTGAAGGCACCAATTGTATGTGTTGAGATGTGGCTATTTAATTATTGCAATATGAATTTAAGAGATGGGCAAAGGAAAATGTTGCAAACAATTGAGATAGTGTCAAGTTTAATGGCACCATGACAAAATGGCCCGTACAAAAACAAACAATTAGAAGAGCACGAAACATGATTTCTTCCAGAAATGTCAAGTTACCGCCCATTGAGCTATAAGAATTTTGCAATTCCAACCAAAATATCTCATGAAACAATTTCAGGGAATCACAGTTGCTCGTACTTTTCTCCCAAAGCCAAAGGCTTATATCAAAGGCTTATGCTACAGTTTATTTTTTTCGCCTATTATAAAAAGCGCTGCGGCTTCTAAAACCCGGCATTTGGAACCCGTTTTACCGATGGGATCCGTTCCAGTGTGCTAGCATTTGGTGCTTTTTACGAAAATTAGTAAAGAAAAATTGTAGGAAAGTCTTATTTAGTTTGTAAAATTTAATGTTTAATTACTAATGATGTACACTATAAACCACTAAGTCTTGTTATGTATGCGTAATTACCCAACCCCCACCAATCAACACTTTGAAAATGCCATTTAGAACAAATTAACATGGTAACCTACATTTTTCTTTTATGTATTTAAACATTGGAGAATACATTGGTAGTTTTTGGTGAAGAGCTATTATGTTAATTTTAGTTAACTTAAAAAACGTCCCTTAGAATGAAACGATTTGCGGAAAAAGTTATTTGTCGTAAATAAGGTAATACTTAATTTTTATATGTGTTTCATTAGTTGTATTGTAATATTTAGCAATTTATGTGTAATATAT
>Ga0224511_10002370_pt1 | contig 12646 bp, 6 predicted proteins | sample SF_May12_sed_USG_2_FD_169988 | JGI IMG/M metagenome (GOLD analysis project Ga0224511, IMG submission 169988) | Sediment microbial communities from San Francisco Bay, California, United States - SF_May12_sed_USGS_8_1 | ecosystem: Environmental > Aquatic > Marine > Sediment | place: USA... | reverse complement strand
CTAGTTATAGCTACAGGTGGGGTTTATTCCTAAGCTTAAGAGTTACCACATAAAAATAGAGTTTTCGGGACTCATGTACCTTTAAGGTGACCTAGAAGAAGCTCCAGATAGTCTTCTCTCAGGCTGTCAACCGCCTCAGGATTTCGCAGTTCAGCTCTGTTATCTATGGACAGTAAATACAACAGGGTGACATCAATAAAAAACTACTAAAGGAGACATGGCGCATGGCATACCCTTGTGAGTTCCAATACAAGGTTGTGGGGCGTTATAATAAATAAATAGAAGACTGACATTTCTTCAGTTTCCTTTAAATGTGATAATGCAGCCTCCACTAGGCACAGAAGGGGTTCTTCACTCTTTTTTCTTGTATATGATGCCCTGGTCATTATGGAGAGGCTGCCAGATTAAATACGTGTTTTTTTCACCAGTTACAATTAAGCATGGAGCACCACATGCGGGTCAATATGTAAGCTCTACCCGCCAGTGAGGCTTGTTTTTGTTTAGAGCCGGGATTAAAACGAGGAGCTTACATTGACAACAGGCGCCCTCCTTGGCGGGATTCGGAACAGGGCTCTCTTGGGTACAGGCCCAGCATCCTACCGCTGAGCTACTCGGCTATCTTAACTAACCAGTGTTGATTGCATTGATCACATTCATAAGTCCGAGCTCTTCATCATCCATCCTGCTCTCCGCAATCATCTTCACGACTTGCTCACAGTGATATCGAGTTATCTACCAGTTATCAACAGGTTCACAGGGCAGGTGCAATCATATTGATCATAGTTGTTGTGCAAAATCTTTTGTTTCTAAATCTGTCTTAAGGTTGTTGTTTTTTTTATATGGCGTCCATCTCGTGGGTAGCTGGTTCTCCTTTGTGGAGGATGTTCTCAAGATTTGTTTTTTTTGCACTGGTGGGTCCTGAGTCCTCTTCCAGCAGGTTGTTTAAATTACCAAAAAGTCATGGGGGTCTGTGTATTGAGATTTTGACGATTGGGTTCTTCTGAGAATCCCACCAAAGCTGTTCAGAAATTTTACTTGAAAAAGAGTTTAATGTCTTAGAGTTCCACGAAATGTATAGATGTAGTCACTACAGTCCAAACATATAGCAAGGTGACTGTAAAAACCCAGGAGTATATAGGAATTGTGGGCTTCTTCATAGGCCCAACTAGGTATAAGATAACACTCACGATGTTAGTATTAGTGGAGATGATCTGGTTTTACTGAATGACATCATCAAGCCAATGGTTGTTTTCAGAATGGTCCTGTGGTTTGCCCCAGAGCATTGGTGTGGTATATGGGTGGGCTTCCTACATTCAACGTCGTAAGGGAGAAAACACAAACCTGGAATCGAACCCAGGTCACCTGGGCCAAAAAAGGATTCCCTACCCATTAAACTACCACTTCTCTCTGTTGACCTAATCCAACTTCGAACTCACCCCAAACTCTGGGAAGTACTTGAGCATGAGAGTAGGTCCTGCTTCAAGGGAAGTCATCCCCCAAACAAAGTACTCTCCAGTTTCCAGGTTGTAGCGACGGCTCAGGGATAGCAATATGTTACGATAGAGAGCAAACTTGGTGAGATTCACTCGATCATCTAGCCCCAGGGATGAGAAACCTATCCAAAGAAAAATGTCATCAGAGGAGTGTATGAGGGAGTTTATGCCACATGGCTACCATTGAAAGTTATTGTACTCGGTGTTGAACCAAAGCGGAGGTCGTGGTCTGCACGCATTATTTCTCCTATAGCAGAGTTCTATAAGAAGCCAAAGCTGACTGTCGTTGAAGTTTTTTCTTGTTTGATGAACGACAACATGGTATTTTGGGTTCTATTTTATATAAACCGCTCTTTTTTCTTGTATGAAATTTTCAGCGCTGTGATGAAACTGCCGGGTAAATACTTGTTTTTTCCATCAATTATGGCTTAGCATGGAGCACTTCCAAAAGCAATGTCAATGCTCCATCTCTTGGTTTTGCCAGCCCGTGTAGTGCTTCATCACTGGGCTATCCTGTCATCTCAATCATCTCACTCTCTCACTCTGACTGGCTGAAAATGGCTTATAAAACCACACCAGACACCCATTAGGAATTGAACCAGGAATTGCAGCAACTTTCCAGGGTGTGTGCATATTCTGTCATAAAGCGTTATTGCTAACAGTACGTACTTAATTTTACTGCTACAAAAGGGATAGCTAAAATAGTGTACTTTCTGTCATAAAAAACCTTTATTGCTACTTTGCGTTGGTACCAGTTATAACAGCACCATTGTCGAGTTTCTGTGGGCATAAGGCAAGTTCTTATACTTCAGCTTTTCAGATAGGCCTACATGTATTTGTAATTGGTTAATGCCAACTTCTTACTAATCTGGTACAAAAGCTTGGTATCTTGTGTGTTCTGAAAGTCAACTCAATACAATTCTCCAGTAGGCAAATATGGACGTTACACTTACCTTCAACACCTTTCAGAAAGTTAATATGGCATTTCAGTGAGTGCTTGAACCCGGAGAACAGAAATGTACCATAGGTTCGCTCATCCCATTCTGTGTCTTTTATATTCGCATCCTGTAACTTCTACAAAATTACATAAGACAAGTCATTTTTGAGTCGTTTTAACCAGGTTCATGTGACAGCCAGGGATCAAGGGTAGCTCAGTCTGTACAAGCGTAGAATTACAATTCAAGGGTTGTAACTTTCTCGGTGCTGGCGGGTTTTTTTTTTGTAAGGGGTTTTAGCAAGCCTCTCACTCCAAATTGCTAGTGTGGCTTGTAATCGTCACAGATAAGATTATGAACTAGTGGATAAGGGTCAAGGTCGGTCGGCTGCTAAAGATCCTTCTTTCAGGAAGAGTAGCCTACGGTTCGGCGGGTGAGTGGTGTGAGTTGACTGACCCTAGATCAACATTAACCTGGGCAAGGCAATGGGACACAACCTCAGTACCATTCCATGCCATCATGACAATGGATGGCTGAGTTTATTCAGTGAATTATTGGTTATATGTACAAATTATGAGTTATTTTATGAAAATGCAAAGCCGCAAAAAAGATAGATTAGATAATATTTACCGGAAGCTTGCACAGTTCTGATGCCCATGTACGCCCCAGTTCAGTTATTCTGTTAAGTTTAGTCACTTGTTCCTTCGTCAGATACTTTTGGTAGTTTTTATGTATTACATCTGGTGAAAACTCCTTCACATAGAAAAGACAAGTTGATCAATTTGATACTGTATTCAAGCCATGATCATTGTGTTTGGAGCTCCTACCTCATGTTTCACGAGGATGACTGCCATGCCCTGTCCAGGTAGTAAGATAAATAGATAAATAAAACCAAAAAACAAGATTTACAATTCAAAGTACAACAAACAATTCAACAAGAATTCTGAATAGTTCAATTATTGTTTGATAAGCAGAACAAAATATGTAAATGGCTACAACATTTTGGTGGGTTTCCCTAATAGATCTATTACAGAACTCAATGGATTCTTGGCATATATAGCAATAATGTAAGCAAACGCATTTAAAAAGAGGGTACAATCTCATTATGGGACAGTGTATGAGTGGCTCAAACAGGGAATGAGAATGAATAACAAAATGAATGAAATGGAATTAAAATTGCACAAATTATTGGAAAAGAACACTCTTGGGGAATTTTCAGCAAACCAGAGACGGTATTGAATGATCAAAATAAATAAAGTAAGTAAGGATAAAAAGAAATTAAAGGAATTAAAAACAAACTTAAATCAACTTTTTGGAAAACTCACCATTGGTGAATTTTTGTACTCTTCCACATCTACAGAAGTATCCACTGAGCAGACCTTTAAGATTTCGATGGGCTCTGCATTTGCAGAACTCGGTCTAGACTGAAACTCCATAATCCTTGCATACCGCACGCTGTTTGGAGCACGTCCGAGTCTTGTTGCTGTCAAAAGGTTTCACATTGATAACTAAAACAGAGTCTCACACAATGGTCCAAAAGTTCCAACATGTGTTGTCACGAAGTTTTTCAAATGGGAAAATGTATTTGAATTGTAGGAGAGCACACCATTGCGCTGATTTTGCCAGTGATAAAATAGCTGTTATTGACTTCAGATCACCACGGTATACAAAAATAGAGGTCGCAACCGATGGTCCACTTTTGTCTTCTCGTGAAAGATTTAGCTTAGCTCTCAGATAACCGCGGGAATGTATAGAAAGCGGATGAGATTGATTAACCCGCATTTCCTCAAGTCTACTCACACAGCTGTGTACAGCGCAATGCTTTAAACTGAGCCAACTGGTGCGCTGATAGCTTAAAGCAGTGAAATATGGGACTGCTGGGAGACAGCCCTTGGTACAATCAAGCTCTACCATATCATTCCCTGCCCAAACTTCTAGCTTCACAGAAGCTGTATCACCATATTTCATAATATCATCCCCTGCTTGGCTCTCTAGCATCAGTATTCACCACCAACTCACTTCTCAAGAGGACAGATGCAAGCATATAATAGTACATACCACCCTCGGACATGCCTGTTGCAAGGCACTTTCGGTATCTACAGGCTTTGCATACAGCCCTATGCTGACTGTTAATGTCGCATGAACCGTTTCGTCGACATTTGAAATTGCATGACTTGTTTCTGTTCTTGGTACATCGTCGAAAGAAACCCTACAAATAATACAATTGAGTGATTTGGTTCATAGAGTTATCCTCCCCTTCTGCATGACACTAATGACCGTCGGTCGCGCTTAATTGACAATCATGGATAATCGTTTTACTCGACTATAATACTATTATGAGATAGCGGCATAGCTCAGTGGTAGACCGCTGGGCAAATCCCGGTCATGGAAGGAATAGGATGCCCTCGCATTGATCCTAGCTCAAAATAAAGACTGCCTCATCACTGACTCGCTCGTGGTGTTCCGTGTTAAACTGTGGCGGGCGAAAAGACAAGTATTTAGGTCGGCAGCTTCACCAGTTCTCCCCAAGATGGAGACATTATATGGGGACAATACGTGTACTGTAAAGCTTATGGGGGTGTGATAAATAACAGTTGACAAGGCATTGAATATTTGTAGGTACATTTTGGATTTTTAAATTCTTACCAACTGTCGGATGTACATTGGCAATCTCGTAAATAGTCAGAGCAATAAAATTATGGAACGAGATAAAAATAGTGAATGGAGATCTGGTTCCAATGAATAGTCTTAACACTGTAGCAGTGTGAACCTGGATGATTTTCGTTGGTCGAATATTTGTTGATGTATTCAGTTCATAAATGACCGAGTATAAACCAGAAGCCACAAGCGGTTGAAATGGGTGGTACGTATCCTCTCCTAGTGAAATCTGCAGCACAACATAAGAAAAAAGGAGTCTCCAAGTATTTCCCAATGCTCAAAATGGCTGCTTGTAACCTATAAGGTGTCTCAAGCTATGAAGTTTCAATATTTGGATATCTAGCACCTTAGTAAAATTCCCAAGCCACTACTTGTGCGTCCAGGTATAAGTAATCTCGGTTAGCTTATAGACTAGAATTAAATTTCTGAGCAGGGGTACTACCCCTAGCACCTAGATAAAAAGTATTCACTGGTTAACCAAGGGATGATGAAGACTTTCAAGATAGTCAAAACATGACCGTGTCTCAATCTTGTTAATTATGATGCCGAGATGATGCCAAATGACAGTGGCTAGACCGTGATACCCGCGTATGCTGTGGTGCACTTACACTGGGCAGCAATACGAAATCACTGTCACTGATAAAAGAATGTCACCGAAATTTCTGCTTCGGAAAAATCCTTTTGCAAACTATATAACCACACCTTGCAATTTCCATTTCAGAAACCCAAGTCTGCAGTAGTAAGAATGTGACTAGTCATTGTTCTACCCTGTCAGTCAAGTTCTTGCACATGGACATTGATCCCTGGTGGGATTTCAGAATATAATCATGCAGAGTCATAGCCGGGAGCTGAGAGAAGGGAGGAGCCTTGTCAGAGTGGTTAGAGATTAAAAAACATTCTCTGTCCACTCAGCTGAGAATGGATACGCAACTGTCTTGAGAAGGGTAAGGGTAAGGTAGAGGTGGTGAGGAAAAGGAGTGCTGGCATCCCACCTAAGTTACATCGTTGCCATTACAGTCTGGATCTCTAGCAGCCACTTTCGGCCCAGATGGCCAGTGGCTAGAGACAACCTTACAGTTACCTTACATCCTTCGCAGCTCAGAACTCCAAAATGATAGCCTGATGATGGTGAACCACACACTGTACACGGCATCGAGGCAAACTTTGTGACATCAATTATTCCGTGACCTGTGGGAAAAGAGGATTACTTTTCCAAGGATCCTAATATGATACCAGAAATGAGCGAACATTGCTAGGTAATCCGTGGAAGTTAATTCGATTGGCCGATGACTCGGACGTCCGAGGCCGATTGGATTCTGGGGGGGGGGTTGGACCTCGGTCTCGAGCGTCAGATCCGAGGCCGACCGGATAGCTGATGCAGTGAAAAGGCACAGACAGCTTTTATAGTTATGTTGAGGGCAAATCGGCGACCATCTTGAACCAAGCCATTGCTTAGTGATGCCATCGATGAAAACAAAATGAGTTTATCTTATCTTACTATCTCTTCATGGAGTCAATTTTTTAGTAGCTAGTCTTTTAACTACTAGTTACAAGGCGGCAACACTTCTGAAACTGAGATAGCTGACCATTCTGACTTTTCAGTTCATAGACCATGAATTCTCACAGGCTTTGCAAGTGATTGAACCAATCAGCGCATTTCTCATAGGGAGTCGCGATTTAATTAAGATTTGTGGAACTGCGAGTTTCGTGCGTAACACCTTTTGTGAATTCGCAATGCGATTTTAATGTTATGTGATTCACGAATTTGTAACAAATTCGCTTTTGTGTGGCTTTTCATTCATCCCGTGATAGGTGTCCAAGACCTAATACTAACCTGGAGGGTTCATACCCAGTGAGATACATTTCTGATATCTGCAGTAAGAGCAGGAGGCTCTAGTTTCCATCGTGATGCTACACCTGTCAGCAGAGTGTTTGCTCGTTGGCAATATTTTCTCTGGTTGCTTCATTGTTCTTAGATAGAACTTCTTACAGGCTTCGCAAACGAACGCTCCACAGTGGTAGCCTGAAGCTTTATCACCACACACCTGGCAAACCATGCTTTGTTCTACAAAGGGATGAATGAGTGGTAAACTGTTAACTGTCTTCTGCCAGTGAAACTGGGAACGTTGGGTCATTGTGCGGGAAATGATGGTTGGTAATTAAACTATGAAATTTTTCCCAGCGAAGTCTTTTCAATTGGGTCCATATTTGAAATAATACTGGGACTGAGAGTTACAATGAACTATCATACAGAGGGATAGCTGGATAAATCAGAGGGTAGGGCGCTGTAATTCTAGTTAATTTTTGCCCTGTCCTTTCCATTCCAAAGAAGCCTCAGGCTAAGCTGAGATCAGCTATATACTGCAGCGAATATTTACAAAATACAGGATGCACGGGTACATGGGGGATCGCCTGCTATTCAAGCGCATGCATTAATCTGGTAAGCCACAGTAAGCTGCACACAGTATCTCAATTAGTAGTACTAGTAGTAGCAGGGTTATTGACTTACTAGTCCAGGCATATGATATTTTTGCGGTTCTGATCTGGTGATAAATGACCATTGACAGGCCACTGATGACCAAGTTGGGCTTAGATGTTGACCTCCAGAATCATTATTTGAATGATTCATGGAATTATTACCATTATTATGTCCTTGCTTATTACTGTCCATAATCCTTGCATGGTGCAGACGCGCGGTGGTGCACCTTCTCACCCAGCTATCTGTACTTCTTCGGACAGTGACTGAACATTTCAAATTAGCCTTAGAGCTGTTTGCATAGTTACCCCAGGAGGATAACAGTATGACTGTCTTACCCACTAAAGGATAGCTCTACATGGTTGTCTTACCTAGTTTTTCTTGTGTAGGTTTCAGTCTCTTTACGGGAAGAGATGTTATTTCTTCGGGAGGCATTGATTTTCCTGTAGAAAGGTATCACTCAAAAAGAGTCTTCTGATAGAGGCCCTGTTGTCAGCTGACTCGCCTCGTATAATTTGGTTTGATTTGATCTTTTTTTACATTAAGGTCCATGGAGATTAGAAATTCTATCTATTCGAAAATTCGGCCCCAGAAACAAAACCCTTTAGACAATCCAGGTCAAAAACCCAGGGAAAAGTGGCTTAATTGAGTTACATAGGGATAATGCAAAGCTTGACATGGAGAGAGTTATGTGCGTTTGAATGGGGCATTGAGAAACTATGTACCCCGTACCCCAGTGCCTCCGAAACCAGGTACCCCATACTCTCAAAACCAGGTACCCCGTACCCTCAAAATTTTACCCCATACCCTGCACCTGCGAAACTAAGTACCGCAAGCTCTCGAGACCATGTAACCTCTACCCCAAGCTCGAAACCATGTACCATGTACCTTAGATACCATGTACTTCAATAAGAAATTTGACAAAAAAAGTGGAGTAATCCCGACAATGTCTTTTCTGTATAACAAACCAAACATGAGAAAGACTTTTACCACTTTGAATTTCACCATTTTTATACGTTAGAATATCATGACTCAATCTGGGTATGGAGAGTGAAGACAATAGACATACTTTTCATGCTGAAAAGTCAAGAGTCTAACCTTAATTTAGTGGGTTGCTTATGTCAAATTTTTGATGGAATTGCATGTTTTGATGGTACAATATATATAACTTGGGGTACATGGGTTCGAGAGCATGCGGTACATAGTTTCGAAGGTACGGGGTATGCAATTTCTCACTACCCTATTTGAATGATGGTCTAAGGCAACATTTGCTTCGCAAGGCAAAGGCAGTTATGTGCTACCGAGTACGAAACTCATACGTGCAAAAACACACACATTTATCGAAATAGTCTGTTTTACCACAAGAAGAATTGTTTAGATTGTCCACAGGTGGTTTGAGCAAATAGCCACAGAGGCCAACGGACCTAGCTCTCTAGATAGCATAAAATTGTCTAACTTGTTTTACACAGAAGGATCAATCAAGCCAATGACTTGTTTTAAAAATGGTCCATGGTCGATCCATAGGATATGTATCTTAATGAGGGAGCCTCTTTTATTTAACATCAGTATCCGATTCCGACGAGGGAGAAAACACAAAGTGACGCACAAACATAAAATCGAACCCAAGTCACCTTGTCCGAAGCTGAACACGCTATCAGCTAAGCCATCACTTCCCCTGTCATATTTCACTTACCCAAGGTGCTGAGTACATTGCTTTTTGTCTGCTCGGATGTGTCTTTTGTGTTTGTGGGCCATTTTATCACTTCAGGCTGGTGATATGACTGCTCAAATGAGTTGGTAGAAGTAGATGTTGTGTCAAGTTCTAAGGGAAGAGGATCTTGTTGAACTGCACCTAGTCCAAACGAAGACACAAGCTCGCCACTGTGAGCCAATTGTGGAAAGAGGCGATCATGTTTGGCTGTTTCAGATGAAGTGTTACTAGTATTAGGATGGCTCCTGAATTCAGGAGGATTCCCCCTTTGATAATGCTTCCGGCTTTCTGATTCAGCCTGATCGAAGTAGAAAGTCTGCGGATAGCTTGTTCTCTCCAATAAAGAACTATCTAAGACCGAAGGATAGTTGCGAAAAATGGTCATCTTGTAATCCTGTTCCTCTAGTAGATATGGAATTGGACAACCTTCCACATAATCCTGAAGAGTTAGCGTCCATAGAGTTTGAGTTGCTGTCTCGACTAGCATGTTCAGTCAGTCAGGTTAGGCGATTCTGTTAAAGACACTTGGAGTACAATAGTATGCAGCTGCAGTGGGTTTCTAACAACAATACAACTTCTAAATTGTTTTAATTGAAGCATCCTTACCCTGTGGTGTGTGTATTGTATAACTTTATATAGGCTCCACTATGAAACCGCTCTTTTGCGGCTAATATCTATCAAGATTATGAGTGTCTCCCAGAGTCTATGAAATTTAGTTCGATATTGTTTCATGGATGAATTTTCTAGCAGCACATGGACAATGTTAGCTTATAAAGGCAATACAGTGTATATTTCTCAGGAAAAGCACATTGCATTTCGTAGGATTGTCTTGTTGTTACTCACCTCAACACTGTACAGCCACCACTGGATATAGTTTTCACTGAAACACTGCCGAGATGACGAGCTATATTACTAAGAGTATTATAAAAAGTCATAAATCACTGTCAAACCACTGTGCGGTCTTATGATAGGTCTGCGGGATCACAGTCTGTTTCTGCCTATGCTATCCGGAGTGTGAGAAACTTCGTCATTTTGTGACTACCTCTTTTACTTTGAACAATCAGATCAAAAATGAAACAAATTGACTTGTTTGTTTTACCCTCGATCTGAAGAATCTTGTCCGCTTTCACATAAGCCATGTATGAAAAACTATAGCACACAGTTGTAGGCATGGCCATTAGAAAACAATTCGCTCTGATAGAAGAGCTAAATCACATTGGCAGAGTTGTAGTCCTGGTGAAACGCTATTGACTACTGTTATATAGAAGAGCTTTTTAGGGTGAACATCCTATGGTAGATGCCAGATATCCACCACTGGACATAGAATCAGTGTGAATGGTTCACCTTACTTCTAAAAACTTGTCTTTTCAGTGGGGTTGTGGCAGCTTGATGGCGCTATTATTGTTGAGCTGGGAGCACAATCATAAGCGGATCTTACTGTGACTGGGGTTTGAACCTAGGGTTATGCGTTTACAAGCCCAGGGCTCTACCAATGAGCTATTCTGCTATTCCGGCACTGGCATGATAGATATACATGTGATAGTGTTACATCTATTTATGAGACATCACAGAAAAAAAAGTTTTCTTCTGTACGACGCCTTCATAGTTTAGGTGAAGCTGCCAGGTTGGATGGCTAGCATGGAGCGCCACGAGTGGGCCAGCATCACCGCTCCACCTCATAGTGAGGCTTGTTTTTGTTGTGAGCGACGATTAACGTGAGGAGCTCATACTCATAGCAGGAGTTAAGCATGGCTGGGATTTGAACTCAGATTCTCCCAAATGTGATTCCAGCATTCTACCACTGAGCCATCCCGCTATCCCGTTAAGCCCTGATTTATAGAAACTCTCTATACAACCAAGGATTGTTATCGACATATCACATTCGGGGTCTTGAGTTCGTATAAGAATGTCATATGTTGGTGTTTATATAAGGGTTCTAGCGCTTGGAGCATTTTCTTGTCTTTGTCACATGCGCAGTTAAAGAGACCAATCTCTTGGCTGAAATTCACAGTGCGACAATGAAACAGACTTCATCATATTTAAAAATCTTTGTTGCATGATTGGATTTCACCCAATATATTTACACTATTAACATTCCCTTGGTTACTTTTACTGGTATTATAGTATATTGTTTTAAGAGTGATACCCTTGGGTGATTACATGAGTGGCTTTGACTGATTTTTCTCTCATATGATGTCATTATTGTTATATTGAGACTTGTCTTCACCAGCTATGGCTTAGCACGGAGATAGTATTAATGCTCTATCTTGTAGCGAGGTTTCTTTTGTCCTTTTAAGCTAAGATCAAAGGGAAGAGCTCATACTCGTAATGGGAGCCCGTCATGACAGGGATTCGAATCCAGGTTCTTATGGTTGCCAGCCCAGCTCTACCACTGAGCTATTCCGCTAAAAAAATCCAATGGTACGCGGAGTTTAGAACTTTATCACACATATCAGGCAGGCTGTGCATGACCTTGAGTAACAGTTTATAAGGCACGAACAGAGCACGTAGGTCCTAGATGCTCAATGTACAAGCTGGGGGCCAATGAATGTCTTATCACATGAGGTTACATCAAACACAAGCATTGACTAATGACATGTTTATTGGTGTAATATTTGATCAAATATCAAATACTTTTACATTTAACACAAACTTGGTAACAATCTCTAATTTATTGGATAACCTTATCAAGGTAGAAAGTTGATAAATTTTTGTGGTATTCTCCAACAAGAGGGTGGGGTCAGCAGGGGTGTGGCATGACGGAGATAATCCAACTATGGTGGGATATTAAATCCTTAATGCAAAGCCTGATGAGCATTAACCATAATTATTATATGCATTTGAGCTGTTTTTTGTATGACGCCTTCACTGTTGTGGTGAAACTGCTTGCTTTTTTATCTGTTAGTGTTACAAGCTTAGCAAGGAGCACAGCGAGCGGGTTATTATCGACGCTTCAATATATATAAACATGGGACACACATGAGTAGCATGCATTGGTGGAGCACTATTTTGCAACCGCGTAAATCTGGTTTTGAATTCCGGCCATGACTGAGTCCCGCTGTGAGTGTAAGCTCCTATTCCTCACATATAGGCACTGCCAAGCTCTAATAATCCCTCAGAGTGGAGATGAGAGATGGGAACACTGCAACTTCTACTGTCCTTGGGTCCCTCATAGGAGGTCTCTCTCAACTATGGAAATTAAAACATTACTCCAGCTACATTTCGTGTCAAATTACATGTCAAATTTGTGGAGATGGCATATGGGTTTGATCACAGATGCATGAATAATTTCATTCCAGGGATATATCATTAGTGCTCGGTAATATGAGTCGAAATAGGGCACCAGTGACTAACAATCCCAGAGTAATCTCCT
>Ga0224511_10002369_pt1 | contig 12646 bp, 4 predicted proteins | sample SF_May12_sed_USG_2_FD_169988 | JGI IMG/M metagenome (GOLD analysis project Ga0224511, IMG submission 169988) | Sediment microbial communities from San Francisco Bay, California, United States - SF_May12_sed_USGS_8_1 | ecosystem: Environmental > Aquatic > Marine > Sediment | place: USA... | reverse complement strand
TTCACATAATTACCGGTCCACACATTTTACATTTCCGGCACATGATTACAAGTAACCAATCAGAAAACATTAACAAATCGGGTACAGCTGTTAATCTTATTTGTCGTTCTTCCAAAATAATGTTTTAGAGATAAATTAAAAACAATATTTTCAACTATAAATAACATTTTCAACACCCATGCAATCGCCATTCATTTACATTTTTCAATCATAAAAAAATAACAAAAACATTAACAACTGTACATCAAATTAAAAACTGCTCCTACCACTAGCTAAAATAAATTCCCATTCCATAATAGGCGCGCACTTCAGTGCGGCGCCAAATACCAAATTGAGTTTGTTTTGACGTTAATCTGCTGATAGTGAACATATGGAGTTCAAATAAAACTGGTAACGAAATGACGTCGACGAATCGCTGAACCTGTTGCTAACAATGTTTGTCATTGGTCAAAGTTCAATGTAAACCCTGGGTAAAAAAGCCTCATACAGCTGTGCAAACATATATTCTAGAGATTGCCATTGCAATTACCACTTACAGACACTAAACTTGTTTGTGATTTGAACCACACACCGATTCGCAAGTCCTGTTAGACATGCTTTTCTATACGAGTTGAATTCTTGGTTGACTTCAAACGAAAATGTTCTTAAATAGGAGTATGTGTTATAATCATAGTTGTGCTTAAACGCAAGCAACTGTGTTTAGAATAAACAACTAAACATATTGTATGTGTTTTATTCTGATAAACATAGAATTATAACACCGACGTTCCTGCAAAACGATGTTAGGTGTTAATTGTGTTATAATCTTTTACTTATGTAGGTCAGTAATCTCATCTGCATTAAGACCATTTCATAGTTAATTAAATAAATGAAAATATACTAACAAATATTTTCGTCTAAAACTGTTAAGCAAAATGGATATTCTAAAAGTCACCAGTAAACGTTATTATTGTGATTAACATCGTAAAGCAAAGAAATTCATTTATTACATAGTTTTATACCTGCCTGCTAAAATTAAATCACATATGAAATCATGATTACGTTTACCTGTAAAAGTATGTCACATTTAGACGATATCTAAGCAGCAAATAAAACAACGTAATTAGCGGAAACGTATGACCCTGCATTAACCACGTGGTAACGATTGCCTTTGCAAACACAATATAGTCTTGCCCTTGACTTGTCTTCATTGAAGAAATTCGTTCAAATGATATATTATGCTGTGTTTCTCTATTATTATTCGTATTTGTTCTCTTTGACATTACGCCCAAGAAGTGATATAGTCGTACGTGTGTTTTGCTAACCATTTTATCAATTATGTTTTGCTTTTCTAGGACTAATACTGATGCTAGTGGTGCTGGACGAATCGCAAGCCTTTCTATTAGAATGTAAGTTTATTAAACGACAATGAAGATACATAATTTAAGCATTTCAACCCACTTAGGGCCAAGTAAATAAATTATTTTGAGAACATTAATACGAATGAATGCAAAAAAACGTAACAATCCATCTCCCCAAAATATCATAAACTGCCAAATATAATAATCCATCACAACGACCATGCTAACAAGTATAGCCCACAGTTTTGGCTATTGTTTGCATATGTTATTCGTGCATAACGTTTAAACAGTACAAAAGCTTTACTCTATTCGTCAATATCAGTGCCCTCTGTGGGGAGAGGTTAACACATCTGGCTGCAATAGTCGAGGCCCCGGATTCGAATCCCACGTCAAACAAGTTTTTGTTTTGTTTGCGTTTATGTGTTATTGTTTTTGTTTTTGTACTTTTTCTGTTCATTAGACATAAATTATCATTTAATATGGCATTGTCTTTTCCAATGCGTTCTCATTGCGTGTATTGTATGTGAAAATTGTCCCCGAGTTTATCTTTATAAATAGATTATATATATATAATCTATTGAATACGAACGTTAAATTAGTTATCGATAATGCAATCGCTGGCAGTCGGCTAAGACCGCGCATGCTTTAAAAAAACAAAACAATTTTGATGTTTATATATTCAATACAATTATTAAGCTAAAAAGTACCAGCGATGCCGAGCGGTCTCCTTGCAAGCTTTCGAATAGTTACGGGTTCGAGTCTAAACCGAGTAGTTTTGCTTTTTCAATTAGTATAATTGTCAAGCCGACCATCGATCAGCGCACCAGACTCCGACAGCGACTGATTCAGCCTATACAGCTGTGCCAAAATATGATTGGTGTGTTAAAGATGCTATGCCTGTATCTTTTAGGTCAGAATTGTTTACATCTTACATTGTAACCATATTTAAAGTTATATTACCGTTGAACGAGAGCATTTAACCATACACTTTAGTTTTCAAAAATGTTCACCTTAATCATAAGTATATCCTCATAAATGATAAACTGCAATACGATTTAGATCTGATTTCATCGAAACACTGGGATGTAACTGGATATACATTCGCAAATATTCAAAATCCTAAACGTTTGTGAAAGCTCTCGGGATCGATCGGTTTTCGGTTATGACTCATTCGCATACGGAAACATTCGGGAATGCTATTTTTAGAAACATATTGAGTTGAACTGTTAGGTATTGCCAATTTGAAATCTGATCCGACCATTTACGGAAATAATCGAAGGGCTTCGCGCCAAATTATAAATCTTATTTGTTTATCCTGGTCAAATAAGAAAATGGATTTTTAGAATGGCCAGAAATGTTACGGAATGAGTTGACAAAATGTGTCAATATTAGTTAAATTATGTAATTAAACATAATAAGGTGTTTATTTGACAATGTATTAAGTTGAATTTGGCCAGTAATAAATCTTTAAGCAGTGAAACCTACTCCCGTAAATATGAGAAACTGCCAAATATAGTTATTCATGCATGTAAAAATATGACATAAAAATGAAGTTGTTGAAAATGTCTGGCCCGCAAATTCGGCTTTGTTTATTTACGTTTCGACCCATTGCGTCGAAACAGTTAAATAGCTTATTTAAAAATAGATACTCTCAGTTGACTCGGTGGTGTAGTGTTTTTACTTCTTGTCCATAAACCCATTATTTGTCACAAAATTTTGAAAACCCTTTTGCAATGTTAATTTATTTAGTATACTTAACATTTTGCAAGATTTGTGACTGACTTTAAGGGTAAAAAGATACAGACCTAGCATCTTTAGGTATTGTTATTCTATGTATATGGTTTCCATGCGAACTGTTTCAGATCCGTTGTCGTAATTATTGCAAAAACAAACAATAAAATAAAATTATAGTAATTTAACAATTAATAAGAACATAATAAAGCTACAGTTAATAAAGAAGAAAAGAGTAAATGAAAAAGAAACATAACATGTGAGATTTGAACAAGCATATATTATTTATGTCAAAGCAGACACGAGTTCGCTGCTTTAACGATTAGGCTAACGAACAACACACCTTTCAGTGTTTAAATGGATAGTTCCACTAATTTGCATGCTCCTCCCCATGCGGCATATTCTCTTTGATCTTTTGATAAGGTTTATCGCAAACAGGAAGTATGCTTTCTTTTGTATTTTCTAGGTCGGATTGTCAGCTGAAAATATAATACTAATCTAGTGGATTAAAATTGACCATGTATAGTTATAAATGATCATGATCGACAGTTGTGGAACTGTCCATTAAGTACATGAAGCTAATGCTTTGAACCTACATACATGTAGCACGATTCAATTTTCATTTGCATGCGTTAATTTCCGAACAAAAAAGCCACGAGTTTATATCATTTGTGAAAAATGTTGATATTATAACCTTTCAAGAGACAAAACCCGCACAATTTTAAGCTGTATTTTAAACATAGCAAAACTACTACTAAATGTAAATCAGACCGCATCACTCAACGGTTGATAACATGTATATACGGAACCTGTTAATTGAACACGTGTTTACTATGAAAAAGAAATTTTGTGTATTTATAGACTTAAAAGAGCCTTTGATTCTATTAATAGAAACATATTATGGTTTTGTTAAGGCATTATAATATAAGTTGAATCTTTTTTAACATTCTAAAAAGTATGTACGAACATGGGAAAAGTTGTGTACGAGTAAATGGCTCTATATTTGATTATTCAAACTGCTGTTATGGAGTAAGGCAAAGAGAATATAAATTGCAATTGATTTTAAATACCTTGGTATAACATTTTCTAGGAGTGGAGGACTTTTAAAAAATAAAGAACATATTGCCAAACAGGCTACTAAAGCTATGCTTTGTCTGTTGCAACGATCAAAATACTTGTGTTTGTCAATTGATTTACACATAGACCTTTTCAACAAGGTTGTTAAGCCAATTGTATTGTATGGTTGTGAATGTTGGGGATTTAGCAAAAATCATATTCTTGAAAAAGTCCAACTCAAGTTTCTAAAAACTGTATTTAATGATTAATCAAGTACTCCCAACTGCATGTTATACGAAAAAACAGGCGTAGAACCCCTACAGATAGATATTGATACAAGTATTGTTACATATTGGGCTAAACTTGTAGCTTCTACTTTTGATAACTTGTAAGTGTTAATGTACAAGAGTTTGTTGTCAAGACTTGTGCAAGTTAATATTACAAATGCAAATAGTTTTAAATGGATATGCTTTGTTAGAAATGTACTTATTAAATGTAAACATATGAGACAACCAGTCATTTCCTAACTTATTGTGGCTACAGACAACTGTTAGTCTAACATTGTCTGATTTATTCATTAATAACTGGTTTTCAACGACTAACATGTCAAGTAAATGCATTAACTATTGGGTTTACAAAACTACATTTGGATTTGAAAAATATCTGCGAAATACACCAAGTTTTTAAAATATATGATTAAATTTAGAACAAGAAATAACCGCATACCTGTTGAGGTAGGCTGTTGGACAAATATCAACTACGAGGACAGAAAATGAAAATTGTGTGACTCCAACTGTTCTGGAGATGAATTTCACTATATTCTAGAAGGTTTCTGTTTAAATTTTGAAAGAAACAAGATAATTGAACCACGTAGAAGTTGAATTCCAAATACATTGTTATTACAACAGATAATACAGATAAAACCATGTACACCATCTCAAAAAATAACATGTCTATTAAAATATGTAAAACGAATTATAACTTCAGCTGATGCTATTCTCTGATATGTATTTTGCATTTCTTCTCATACACATTGCTTATGAATGCCTTTTCTTTTTCATTTTTCTTTCCTCCTTTTTATGTTAAACTGTGTCTTTGCCTCTTGCATGTAAATCATATTATGTTGTAACTCTCGTTTTGTCATCTTGTATGACATGAGATATTGAAATTTACTTTGAAACTGTCGAGATGGAAGGAAGGCGTTGTATTGATCATACAAAGGTGTGGAATAGTTCGTTAATAGAGGCTAGTTTGTCAAGTCGGCCTCAATATCCACTATACAATACTTAACATTTTGTTACGTTTGTGTTCAAAAATCTTGGAATCAAGATAAAGATCAAAATTGATAATGCTGCTACCTGCGAGATATTTATTTGACAGAGAATCAAATAAATCTTGTATTTATAGGAAAAATGTTACTAATGAATCCACATCTGAAATCTTCACTCGTGTGAATAATATAATATTCGAAATGTTAATTTCAAATGTCGATAATTGCTTATTGTTATCATTAGTTGATCGATAGCCCCCTTCCCAAACGCGGTAAATAACATGCATAAGAATTATGGTCGAATCAACACGAGCTTTATGGCCTACAATTAACCTGTTTCCATCCTAATGGTGTAGTTTTATAGAATGGTTTGACCTTTTTGGTCCTGAAAATGGAATCCTAAACTAGTAGCTTTTAGATGACATTAAGCATTATTTATGAATCAGATTGTACACCACGACTAGCATTTCATTTTTAAAGATATTAGATGTTCTAAATAGTATCGGTGTTACACTTAAGGTACCTTAATCAAATATCTTAATTAGATATACACATACGAGATCAAATAACTTTGGTGTCTGATTTAATTAGTTTCTTTACTACCTAACAACAGGTAGTGGACACGGTCATGTAGGGTTAGATGTGCCACATTGCGTTTGTGACCATGATTGGACGGGGACACATTGCGACATCATCGAGTGTACACACGGCGATGCGCACATCAGTCACTGCACATGCCACCATGGGTGGACGGGGACACATTGTACTGAAATAGAGTGCTACAATAGTGGACACGCGCACAACTATGTCTCGAGGCATTATTGCACATGCGGCCATGAATGGACGGGCGATCATTGTGACGATATCGTGTGCCACAATGGCGGCCAAGCACACAACAGTCCCGGCAGTCATTATTGCACGTGTCATAACGGTTGGACAGGCACACACTGCGAAACAATAGAGTGCTACAATGGCGGACACGGCGAGCACAATTCAATCCATGGTTATCATTGCACATGCAGCTTTGGATGGTCAGGCAGACATTGCGAAGATATCGTCTGCTACAACAATGGCCAATCACAAAACAACAACGGTCATCAGTATTGTACATGCGATCGTGGTTGGACCGGCAAACATTGTGAGACCATCGTTTGCTACCACGGGACCCCGCAACAAAGCCATTGTACATGTGATGCCTCGTACACCGGCTCCCACTGTGACGGTATGCATATATTCCACTTCGATTATCAGATGTATCAATTTCATCATCATCATCATCATCATCATCATCATCATCATCATCATCATCATCATCGTCATCATCATCATCATCATCATCATCATCATCATCATCATCATCATCATCATTATATATAATCATATAAACATTTCAAGCATTTTAAGCACAATTTACCGTTTGTTGATTATAACCGTCATTGTTGATTATAACTTATTTATTGACAATGTTTGACAAGTGTTATCCTCTTGATTATTTAAGATCGTTTTCACTGTTTCCAACACAAACAGTAGGAACTATTGTATTAACCCTAAAAGTTAGTCATTTTTGTTTAAACACTCAGATATAAGACCAACATTTCGCGTAAATGTTTTAACAATAAACTTTACATTTTTCAGTTCTAAAAACAACAACAACAACGTCGACGACAACAACCACTCCTGCAGCACCAGCAACGACATCGATTGGTAAACAAAGCAGCGAGGGCAGATTATGTATTTTATTTTGTTTAGGGGTTCTCATTACAATAGAATCAGCATACACACTATTTACATCTGAACACGTACTGTAGAATGTTGTAATTCAGCCAAACGCCACCATTAGATGATTCCATCGTTATTCGCTAGCAATTCAAAAATACATGCAATAATCTGCAATGTTCCAGAGTTAGTTGTGCCCAGGAAGTTGATGCGGACTATAAATAATGTCGCTTTCATTTGCTTTGATGCCGTTACAGTTCCAGGTTACGTGTGCGACATGAGGATCTTAAATGGCACCCATGTCACTGATCCGCGCTCCTCCCCGTGTTCGCGCGTCATCTTTGGCACCAACGAAGACCTCGTCCTGTCTGCGTGTAACGTTCCTAATCCGGCAACATGGAGAAAAGGCTTAAGAGTAAGAGTTATAAATTGTAATAAATTGTAGGACGAAAGCCGTTAAATCAATAGTATGTTTTACACGATGTGTAATAATTATCATCCTCTAGTTACTGTTTTTCGATAAGCAATAAGGTGCAAAAAACATTGATATGATTCTTTTATGCAGTGGCCCATGCAATCCTAATCCATACGTTTGTAAAATGTTCATTTCACTTTTAAATTAGTGGTTTATCCTAGCATCCTATTAACACTCCTTTTAACACAATTCTTCAAAATGAATACAATGAGAGACTAAAGAAACAGTCATTGAATTAAAAAAGGAGTTCTATATAGTAAACGTAACTGAACGAAGTTGGGCAAATACTAGTGTTTGATGTTTATTAAAGTCAGGGAACACAACGTTTACAAACATACTTGCGTTTCATGTAAACATATTCATATAATATCATTCATTTAATATACAAGGTAATAATAATGCCAACTTAAACATCGCTGTGTCAATGCAACGTTTATGTTAACAGTTCATTTTGGTAATTTTCATTATATCAAAAGCATATGTTCATTAAGAAAAAAACATGTAAACTGTATCTGAATTTTAGCCAATTTTATGTATATACAGATTAAATGTAGTTTTTCTCAGACGTTGTATGGTCTCGTATGCTCCATGTGTCTTGTTATAATTTATCTATAGGGTGATATGAAACGTTCCTGATTGAATTTCCGCCAGGTAACGGTGTTGGGTTCTGTCAACCACTCGGTGCTTAATTCTCAGTGTCAAATTCACGATGTGAACCTTTTGTCCAAGGTTTTTAGAGAGCCCTTTGTCCAAGATTGTAGAGAACCGTTTTGTTCAAGATTGTAGAGAGCCCTTTGTCCAAGATTATAGAGAACCGTTTTGTCCAAGATTGTAGAGAACCCATTTGTCCAAGATTGTAGAGAACCCTTTTGTCCAAGATTGTAGGGAACCCATTTGTCCATTATTGTAGAAAACCCTTTTGTCCATTATTGTAGAAAACCCTTTTGTCCATTATTGTAGAAAACCCTTTTGTCCAAGATTGTAGAAAACCCTTTTTATCAATGTTGTAGAGAACTGTAATGCGGGTTTGATTTATTAGTCACCGTAGCGGTTCATTGTTTTTCTTTTTTCTGCCAACGTTAGGTTAGTTTGTGTATTCCCTTTGTTTCTGTTTGTGGTGAGGTAGTTTGTTTTCTTAACGTTCTTTGAAATGACATTTTACTTGGCGATTTGTTGCTTTTTACTTAGCTTATAACTCTTAGGATATTGGTGTCCTTAGAGGAACCTTGTTTTATTTGATTTAAGTTCATAGTTTAAACTGGAACTACATTTTCAAATGTATTTAACGTTATGTTCTGTTGTGATTCAGCCAATGATAACCTGCAGCTGATCTGCTGAGAATGTTAAATGCGGTCCTATTCACTGCACATTTAGATCAAAATCGGTGACTGTGATGTGCAGATGCCGATTTTACTATTAGTCCCAATGTAATAAAGGTTGATGCCCACCTAATGGTGTCCAGTCGAAATTGGTGATGTAAAAATTAACTTTGTGATTTTGGTTATTTACATTTACATTTAATTCTCATTTCCCTGCTATTTGAAACGGTTTCTTTGATGGGTAGTCTTTGAAAATGATGGTCTTAGAATGTTGTTCCGTGTTTTCACTCTCAGGTTGTTAAATGCAATATGACGGTATTTAATTGAAATGTTGTGTCAGGTAAAAGTGTTTCCTATATTTTGCACTTCGATGTTTGGTACTATTGTTGGTCGCACAACACACATGAGTTGCATGTATGTAGTTTGATTTGTGCATGTACTTTTTTATACGAAGGCCAAGGTAGACAATGGAAATAAACGACATAAGTAATTAAACGGCTAAACTATTTAGCCAATAGTTTGTATAAAACACTTATAATATCAATGTACCCAGGTAATGGAAAACTGCCAAAGAGTTGCGCCATACACTGCGGTCGCTACGATCTACGACTCAAGAAGGGTTGTCTACACCAACGACGGGTTCGTTCAGTCCGGCATATTTATTGAGTGCGTACCTCAGGGATTCATGGTATGTGTGATTGCCATTGCATGGATATAAAACGGTAACATTTTTAGCTCATCTGAGCACAGTGTGCTCATGTTGAGCTATTGTGACCGGCCTTTCTTCGTCGTCGATCGTCGTTAGATGTCCATAGAAAATATTACTTAATATTACTTAGTGGTGTGGCATCATTCATTACTGAGGATGTTGTTTTCTCGTGCAGGCTATGCTTCCTGAAGGCTTTCCCTTTCATCAGTTTAATTAAACATCTTCTTCTCTGAAACCGCTCATTGGACTTTGACCAAACTTCACAGAAATGATCCCTGGGTAGTTCCCTACCAAAGATGTTTAAACCATTCATTTGTTGCATGTGTAGGTCATAGGGTCAAAAATGGGTTTCAAAATTCACTTGTCAAAAATATTATTGTTCGAAACAACAAGGCCAAGAGCTTTTATATTTTGGTATATATTATCATCTAAAGATCCTCTACCACAGTTATTCAAATTATGCCCCTGGGATCAAATTTGACTCCTGTCCCGGGGTTAAAATTTTACCTTGATTAATATAAGCAAAACTTATAACGACTTATTCTCCTGAACTGCTTAGGGGATTTTAACACTACAAGAATGGTCCCTGGGTGGTCTCCTACCAAAATTGTTAAAATGGTTTTGACTGGTTGCATAAGTAGCTCACGAGGTCAAAACATAGGTAAAATGCAGTGCACCAAAATCTTCATGTCCGTAACTACAAGGCCCATTGTTTTCAAAGGGGCTCATTAGTTTCTAAAAGAGTTACGGTATATTAGGAACTCCTAAAAAATCTTCTTGTAAAAATATACATGGTCTAGAGCCTTGATGCTTAGTTTGCATTATCAAGTAGTGGTATTCTGTAAGGGGTCCCACTGTGACCTTTGAAATATACCTCAGGTGAGAAATCCAGGGCCCTCTTGTTTTCAATTTACTTTGCTTATATATGTACATGTAATAATGAGAATACACAATGAATTGTAACACATGAAATAGGAAAGTAAACTATCTGTTAAACCAAGGCAGTATTTGACAAGTATAGTTTGGTAAATACATGTATAATTATTTACATTTTGTCTCACAAAAGTGTTTCCATATAATGAATTATCAAGGAATGATGTAGAATACAAAACACATTATGTCTCAAATGGCATTTGACAAAACAGATAAAAGACTATTACAAAACTACTGGTAATAGTCAGCCATGTATGCTATTTTATTTTTAACTGTTATTATCTTGGATTACGTTTTAACGGTAACATACTAAATACAGTATATCGTTTGCAACTAGACCTCTGTTGTTCTTAAGATTCCCTTAAAGGTATTGCTCAATAGTATACTCTAGTTGACCTTTGCCATGATAATCATGCGAATTCAAATGTACACTGCAGTGTATATGGATAGGTCCTATATTACTGATCTATTCTCCTAGCAGGTGTAAGGATAACTGGTTAATTTACTATTAGATGCAAGTAGTTGAAAATCGTAAGTGATATTCAAAATCATTATCTGTATGCATCATGTATTCATCAATCGGCCCGAGAGACCTGTCACCTGTTCCTTGCCGTATTCATGTGTCTTTTCACGACACAGCATGTTATGGTAGGATTTCGTTGTTGATACAGATAAAAGCTACAATAAGGACGTTGTAAACAAATAGATACGTTCGCCAATGTCTTTAATTTATATGCTATGACTATTATTATTTAATAGTCTTATATGCGGTCCAACACGAAGCCGTGTTTAGAGAATACCAAATAAAATAATTTGCAAAGAAAAAGGTAGCATTAAAACAAGCAAACTTGAAACCCCTTGACTGATTTGAAATGGAATTAAACCAGGTTCCTCTGGCACATATGTCTAATGCGGTAACCTCTTGGCATTGAGCTAAGGATACACCTCTTTCACCTCTTTATATGCAATGAAAACTGTGTACAATGTATTTCAGATAGCCGTACAGAAGTGTGGACACACGCCGATCGTGTATGAAGTCAATCAGCTTGGGAACTTAACGGATGACGCCTACACATATTACGTCATTGAATGACGTCATGGAACATTGTCAAGTGGCAGAAAAATAACATTAATATACGTTAAAATAATTGCTCCATAAAGTGTAAAAGGTTAAGGTTAAATAAAATATAAATTCATAAAACACATAGCTTTACAGTTTTTGCAACAAGTTAAAGGCACAAATAAAATATACGCCCTAGGGTTTCAGCGATCTGCAAACACACAGTTAAAATTATGAATCACACGGGCACTGAATGATTTCAACATTTAATCTTGTGACGTGTGTGATCATAACTCGGACGGACCCTGACCGACGTCTATATTTGAAACGTTCACCGATGCCGGGCGTTTTCCCAAAAAACGAAAAAGCAAACAACAGATAAGCATTGGAATAAAATGTTGAAGAAGAGATATTTTGACAGCAATTTTTATTACTGACGTTTTAGTCTGACAAACAAAATGTATTCCATGGACCCTACACATTTCAGCTGGTCGGGTCCGTAGGTCTAATATTGTATCGGAAAGACTTTATCGTGGTGCCTTGTAGAAAGATGACATTAGAAACTGTATGTTTTTAGCTCACCTGAGCACGATGTGCTCAGGGTGAGCAATTGTGACCGGCCTTTGTCCGTCGTCCGTCGTCGTCCGTCGTGCGTCGTCCATCGTCCTTAAACTTTTTTACTTAAACATCTTCTCCTCTGAAACCACTCATTGGATTTTGACCAAACTTCACAGGAATGACCCCTGGGTGGTCCCCCACCAACGTTGTTCAAATGGTTCTGATTGGTTGCATAAACAGGTCACGGGGTCAAAAAATAGGTTTTCAAAATGCAATTTTCAAAAATCTTCTTGTCTGAAACTACAAGGCCTAGAGCTTTCAAATTTCGTATATAGCATCATCTAGAGGTCTTCTACCAAAGTTGTTCAAAATATGCTCCCGGGGTCAAAATTGACCCCGCCCCGGGGGTCACAATTTTACATTGAATTATATAAGGAAAAGTTCAAACGACATCTTCTCTTGAACCGCTTATGGTAATT
>Ga0224511_10002367_pt1 | contig 12648 bp, 9 predicted proteins | sample SF_May12_sed_USG_2_FD_169988 | JGI IMG/M metagenome (GOLD analysis project Ga0224511, IMG submission 169988) | Sediment microbial communities from San Francisco Bay, California, United States - SF_May12_sed_USGS_8_1 | ecosystem: Environmental > Aquatic > Marine > Sediment | place: USA... | reverse complement strand
AATAAAAAAAAAAACTCCAGTTTTAAGTAAAACGTTTTGGTTAAGAAATTTAACGAATGTGCTAAACTACGATTACATTTACAATTAAAATTATTTAGCATATTCATGTTTATAACCCAGTCTAGTTACTTTGACTTGAAATGTACCATTTCCTTTTTCAACTACATTAAGGCCAATTTATGTCTGGAATAGATAGTTCCACAAATCAAGCTCCTCCCCAAGCGGCATATTTTCTTTGATCTTGTAATAAGGTTTATCACAAACAGGAAGTATGCTTTCTTATGTATTTGCTAGGTCAGATTGTCAGCCGACAATATAATCCTAATCTATTGGATTAAAATTGACCATGTACAGTTATAAATGATCATGATTGACAGTTGTGGAACTGTCCATTGTGTCGACTTGTCTTCATTTAGTGGTTGAGGACTGTATTTTATTTTATCTTATTATCTTATTCACTACAATGAGGGTTGCTCTTGTTTTTCCTAAAATAGACTAAAAACCATCAGAGTTTCACTTGATTTATTATAACTAAATATATTGTATTAAATAATCCAATAATAACAATAATAATCCAAGGCGTATTTTGAAAGCACCATCCTAACATTGACTATCATAAGGATTGGCAGTATCTAATGGCCCAGTCACAATGTCGGCGATCTGTCGGGGTTAGTTTTTGCCGGATGTCGTCGTAGAAAATAAAGAATCATTGAACAATCCTAGCAATAATCCTAATTAAGTGGAGCCGTCCTTTTGTCTGAGATATTTTCAAGGATTTTGACCCGGTTTTGTCGAAAAATCGTAGGATTAGCCTCCGATCGCATCCGATTGCATCGGAGGCAAACTGAGAGGATATCTGCGAGCGTATTTTCTTTTATTATTTCCCCCTGGGTATGTTTGGAGGCAAATAAGGGTTTTCTGACCTCGGTCATCTGTATTTCTCCCTGTACGCTGTAGCGTGGTATCCCTCGCCTGGTTGTACATAGAACATTCACTTCAACTCTGCAAAGAAGTTGGCGCCGATTCCGCCCCAGATGCTCCGTGTGAGCCGTGTTGCAGAGTTAAGGCTGATAAGTCTTAGGAGAAGGGAGGAGGCAGTGATGCTGGCTCTTCTGGCTGAGGAGGAGAGAATCCGTGCTGAGAGAAGGCACAGGAGACCAAGACAGATGTGGGTGCGGCCCTGGCTGCTGAGATGGCCAGTACGAGAGGCTGATGGCCGAGTTGGAGAGGGAGGCAAGAGGGGACTTCAGGTCATGCAATGTTATAAGATGTCATGTGGTATGAACTGGTTGACTTTATCAATGTTTTATTAATGTTTAAGTACAACATAGCTTCAGATGTCCACAAGCTCCTGGCCAGATTGGCGCCCAAGATACAGAAGGACGTAAGGAACAGAGCCCCCATGGAGCAATGTCTGCAGTTGGACATCACCATGAGGCTCGTCACTGGCCACTCCTACCACAGCCTTGTATTTAGCTTCCATGTTGCCCACAACACCATCTCCCTCTTCATCCCCCAGGTCTGTGACGCCAAAGTGGAGGAGTACAGGCAGGAGAAGTTCACTGCCCCCTCCACCCTGCTGAGTGGCTGGACGTCGAGAGGGTCTTCAACGCCAGTTGGAACTTCCACCGCTGCTGTGGGGCCCTTGACGGGAAGCATGTGAGGATCGTCAAGCCCAAGAAGAGTAACAGCGACATCTACTGCCACAAGGGCTTCTTCTCCATCATCCTCCTTGGGATGAAAATTTTAACAATTTGGAACTTACGTTTGTAGATTCCCCCGAGCTCATGTGAGAATTTTGTCAGTTCAGGCCATTGTTTTTACTTGTTTTTGTAGTGATCATGGCGCTTCTCGAAGAAATAGGAAAGTGCCTCATAGAAATCGGCAATCTTCTCCTCTGCAGCTTGCCTCTCCCTGTGCATGCTTCTCGATCATCCTGCACAACTCCATCCTCCTCCTCCTCCTCATGTTCACTGTCACTAAGCCTCTCTAGAACCTCTTCCTCCTCCTCATATCTTTCTCCACTCACCTGATCCTGCACCTCTGGGGAGCCTGCTCCTCTTCTGAGGTCTCTGGCTGCCTCTTTTTGGCCTGCCTCCTGCTTTCCCCTTTCCTCCTCCTCTGCCTTCTCCCATTGGTCGTCCCCTTGGCATCTTCAAATTTTTAAAAATCTTATGTCACACCCTCCTACAGCAAGAGCGTCTCAAAACTTTAACGATCCGGTCGGAGGCGCCCTTATATACACGGCGATTTACTACGATTCCAATGTACGATTCGTCCGAGACGATCACAGAAGCGTGCGAATCGCCGCAGGGCGCCTCCTATTCAATCGGAGGCTACTCGCAGACATTGGAACTCAACCTGAATTTCTAATCACACACAGATTCTTGCGACTAGTCTCAGATTATTTGGAGGTTGCCTCTCGTGAGATCTATCTCAAGATTTCGTTTTAATTTCCCGGGTTTTACCCATCGCCGACGCATCGCAACTGATTTGTGACTGGCCCATAAACAGTTTGCACATTACTAACAGTGAAGCTGTAGAAAATACAGAAAAAAATATGCTAATCGGTGACTCCGGTTATGAATATTAATAAGCTGAGTGTTAGCAATGCAGGTCAACTGACCGGACTCGAGGTTACCGTTGTCATAAATGTCCATATTTGAGGTTAAATCGTTAAAATTTATGTAAACAATACATTTACAACATACCATTTTTAGTTTACGTTTGGCTCAGCGTTTCTGCATACCTAATGGGTTAATTTTTATTGATATGCATTTTGATCAAGCCGTTTCCTTTTTGGTGTAGGTCGTTTCATGACAGAAGATTTACCTTGTTGGTATCGCATTCCATTTCATTTCACCTTACGCATTTTAACCCCAGTATTCTGACTTACTAAACATGCGAAGAAAGTCCATTGTCGCCCGATATTGGCTATTGTTATTGAGTGTAAAAACTGCAAATTTAATGTTCGCTCTAAAAGGTCATATGCATTAATATTACTCGTATTTACCTTGCACACGGTCAGCAAGCAGCCGCGACCAAAACGCAATGGCCCACTCGGCCAGGCGCACTTACAAAGATATTAATTATGTTCCAGCAAATTGTTTATAAACGAGGGTCGCTTCAGGATTTATCAACAAAACATATCGTTTTCATTAGTAAGAGGGTGGACTTTAGATCTTATAATGATGAAAACAGCAATTCACTGACATCCCTTAGGAGGTATAACAAGTATATAAGGGACAACACAGACACGCTCTCCGTTTATTACAATGTAGTACATTGCCCCCTCCAATTACTTTTAAAACTATCATATAATGGGTTTTGTTTTATAAAAATGGAAACCGGACGAGGACGTTCTTAGTTTTAAAAGATATTGTTAAAAGCAGCCACGAAAATGTCTTATTTATATCTCAGACAAATATAACGAGGTATCATGAATATCTAAAGTGTTTTGTCAAATTGTAGGAGCATTATTTTCTCTGACAATATGATTCAAATCCAGCTTTTATACATCATAAACGTAAAATGTCTGTTAACATATTCTAACGTACCATTTAGAAAAGAATACAGTCTAACAACGTTAGACCGACATTTATACCGATAATGCTGAAGTCTACAGGAATTGTGACGAAAAATGTCCAATAGTCCTGCTGTTGCATCATATTTAACGAATACCAGATTGTTGCTGGCGCGTAATCGGACACACGGCAACAGAGATGGTTTACCTTACATTAGAAAAAGGTGTATCATTAGTTGTGGCTCTAAATAACTATTTCATATATTGAAAGGCTAAAACATTTCTTTATATTATTTACGCAATACTGTTTGTACATGTTTGTGTTTTAAAATCAGCAATGTAGCTTTGTAACGCATAATTAGGTCACTTCGGAACATATAATATATTGTATGTGTCAAACGCGCGTTCTGATTTAGGAAATCAAAACAGAATCGGGCTATTTCACAAAGCCATGGATACAGCAAGCTATAACAGCGCAAGTAATACTACAACAAAATCAACAGCCACAACCAAAAACGAGTTAATATTATGGTTTTATGGAGGCTATGTGATACTAATTCTCATTGTAGGGACAGCTCAAAATATGTTGACATTAGTAATATTTGTCATGGATAAGCGGCTGCATTTGTTCCACAATTTCTACATCGTCGGTCTTGCCGTGGCTGATGTCGGCATGGGACTGTCGGGAAACTGGATGATTATTGTGTCGGCATTTCACGGAAGTTGGTACTTTGGACACCCTGGTATGAGTTTATGTCCTACACAACACTATAATTATGTTTTATTTGTTTGATTAACCGATGTCTACGTATTGTTCGATGTAAATTAAACAGTCATTATCTCAATAAGTAAAGGGACCACAAACATAATACAAAGGATACAGTCTTATAATATGTTCATTAAATTAATAACGAATCATATGTTACTAACGATTGCATATTAATGAAAATTCAGTCGAATGCCTGGAAATGTGTTCATGTCCAAACATTTTTAATTAATAACGTTTATACAAAGAGACACACTGTTTGCATAGACACGCATACTAAATGTTGGATGTATATATAATATATTATCTATGTAGTTTGTTTTGTGTTCTAGTGATTTTCTTGTTGTACTAATAATTGACATGTTTCCTTGACCGAATTCACTAGCAAAATGCAATCAATGCTATAATGGTGGAAAGTGTTCTGTATTGATTATGTAAATTCACTTTTTGCAATGTGTATACCGATATCGTTTTCAACGCCATTGTATGACGCTTAACACAATTAAACGCCCTGAATAGTTCGCTATTGCATTTATTGTCCATATCAAGATTCGCATTCGCGTATGTACCCATAAATACAATGGTCATTTATAAACACCAGTTTCTTTCAGTTTTTTATTTTTATTTTATTGTTAGATATGTTGTTTTATTAAAGCCTATTCACCTAAATAAAGATGCAAATACCCATATATTATAATTACTTATAACATAAAATACTTGAAACTTATACTTTAACTAAATCAGTAAAAAGATGCTAGTTCATTATAATCACAAATTGTTTTTAGAGATTAGATGTTATCAAGTTTAAATACCTGATGATTTTAAAGTATGACGTTTATTTAAATTTATCTAATATAATAGAGCTCTGAAAGTGGAATTCTCAAAAAGTACGGATATTAATCTTGTCGTGCGACACACTGTTCATGAACTGTCTTCATACAAAGATAAATTCGAGAATATTTCTGAATATGTTTTGGCGGTGCGCCTGAATTTGATAAATGTTTACGATGCTAAAGGCGCGTGCGTTATTTTACAGCAGTTTCCCGGAAGGCAGGAATATATTCTAGAAAACAAATTGAAAATATTTCCAAAGATAAAATAGTAAATACCAAGAAGAAATGTGTACGCTATTGTCAACGTGAACATGATAAGACTTTTGGAAAGCAGCGTAAGCAGTCATATTTAGTAAAGTTTAGTAATAAAAATTAGTTTTATTATGTGTATATGTTTTTTGTCAAGAGTTGCATGACTGTTACTATTTTACTGTATAATGAATTTCCTTCTCGAAACCTAGTCAGGAGGGAAGAGAATGCTGTTATAGTTTAAATAATAACTTTACTATTTATGTTTTTCTAACATTGGCCATTCTGCCACGGACCTGTGATGATTTTCACAGGCAGAAGACATTTGTACTTAGAATTCTCTCTTTTTCACCCACTTCTGTTTAATTTTACTTCTTTTTACTTTCCTATAGTTTTGTTCAGCTTCTAAGTGGCCTGGTTGGAGAGATTAAATGCCTTTTTTCTTTCTTTTTCTTATCCAAAAAATTCATTTAAGAAATTATAAATAAAAAAGAAAATAAAAAAGAAAAATCCTAAAAACACAAAAATATAGTTTTTCTAAATGTCTGTTGCGTCATAATGTATATCTAATATACATTATTCACTTAAAAAGTTATATACATAACTATATACAAATGTTGTATCCGTACTAATTCCGCTAACTATATACAGACTACAAAAATTAATAGCGTTTAATACAAATGCTAAGTAATACAGCGTTTACCAACGTGTGATTAGACGTTTTCTACATAAGTGTGATGATATCTTATAACAAAAGCTTTGTGAACAATCACACACAATTTATTTATAACATTTTAATTTTCATTTGTAATTAGCTCTACAAATGTTTGCATGTTAGGTCTACTTCTATAATAGAATGGAATATAAAAATTTCGTAAGTCTTTATACAGAAAGCGTTCTAAAACAAAATGATGTTCATCTTCTATTACGCTACATGTTAAACATTTTCTTTCATAAATAGGAATCGAATTAGGTTTTGTCCATCTATCGGTCTCTATACATAATATATGAGCTGATCTCAAACGTAACATACTGACACGGAATTTAGTAATTTTGCTTACATTTAAATAACTTAAATTAAAAACTTGCAATGTGTTTATACAGATTAGCTCTACTAGAGTCCTGGAGTCGTCCATTCCAGTTCTGCATAACATTATCATTAATCTTAGTTTAACATTTTAAAAAAATATCTTCTCATGTCCTACATCTTGAAATAGCCAAACATCCTAAAACCCTTGTGTACACACCGGATCTTTTAACAAAAAGCACAAATTTATTGCAGAAATCTTTCTCTCACAATCACTTTTTAATAACTAATATAGTTTTTTTAATAAACTTATTGTCATTAGTTCGTAACAACTTTAGCCAATACCTAATAATATTATAATATCTATAGGTTTGATTGTACAGAGGAACATTTAACAAAACCACATACCTCACTACCATAATTAAGGATTGGTGAAATTAGTTTATCGAATATGTATATTTTATGATTAATTGGCATATCTGTAAATTTGTATATGTATTGATTCATTTTGAAAATAGCTTTCAAAGCTTGACGCGACAAAGTATTTTGCGTATCAGAAAAAGAACCACCTGGTGAAAACACAATTCCTAGATAGCTAAACTTAGTAACAATTTCAAGTTGTACACCATTATAAAAAAGTTACAGTTTTCAGGTAACCTTCCACCTTTTTTTAACACCATAACCTTGGATTTACCAGTATTTACAACTAATTTACAACGTTTACAAGAATCTGATAATGTATCTTAGCTATTTTGTAATTCTTTATCACTATTGGCAAACACACTAGCCAAGTTCTTCAAATGATAAAAATAATAAGTTCTTCCTTTTTCGCGTTTGTTCTGGTTCGCACAGTTACACGCTCATCTTATTGAACGCATTCAGTATAGTATATATGTTTAGTTAATGTTAAGAGATGTTTACGGATGCTAACAAATGATAATACCGTATTGTGTCTGTGTTTAAAATATTAGTTTTATTATAGTATTTGGCGTAACCATACTTTGTAAGACATGGTGCGTTTGTTTCTTCTCTATTTGTTATATATGTATTTATGTAACCTCGTCATTTTCTTCTAAATTCTACATAAATCAGACACATTATTTACCTCACAGCGAAAGTGACATTGTTTTAAACCCCTAATCACGTTATCATTTTATCGCCATAGGCGCCCATCAGAATTCTTCCAACAAATCAAGCGGACAACGACTATCACGCTATTGTGCGATATATCCTCGTATTATTTAATATTCGCAAAGCAATTACGTACCAGCAAGAGTGACATAATGTTGAAAGGCAGCATACAATAATTAAATTGACCCCCTTCGGTATGTAATACACTCGTCGCACGTTTCTTTGCTATGCGTGATATCGTATAGTATTATCCCTCTTGAAGTATAACCAATTATTACAAATTCCAATTAGACCTCTAATACACTGACAGTATCCTGATGTATGGTACTGTGCATTGGGAATAACGCATTGAACGCCATATTAAAACTATTTCATTCAAAACTCAGTGTTTTTTGTTTGTGTTTCTTAGATTTTTCAGGAACCATCTTTTGTCAGAGGAAGAAGAATATATGAACATAACCTGTTTTCGTTTGTTTGAAACAATAAATATAAACGAACAGAAAAATAGGAAAACGTTAAAAGTAATGCGTACCGTGATGTGTACCGAATGTAAACCGGGATGTTTACATTGATTAAACTACAGTCTCAATTTGTCAGAAAAAACACACGTAATCTGCAATCAGCATATCTTCATATACAGCTACCTCATAATACAATGCAATACACAGTTCCGCAAAACGTTAGTCCTCCCCGTCTGTACTTATCTTTTGTTCGTGTGATTAAGTTCATCACAAACAGGAAGTACTCTTCCCTGTGTCTTGTACTCACTATGTCAGATTGTCATCTAACAATTATAACCCTAACCCATTGGATCAATATTAACCATGTACTGTGATAAATGACCATGTAAAACAGTTGGGGAACTGTCCATTATTAAGTACATTATCACATTTTATTGGGACAACCCACTACATATTTCAGACTAAAATATGATAATATTTGACTGTTTCATTAATTTACGATTACTAGAGAATGCATTGTTCGTAAAATAGTATGATTGTTTTGCATATATTTTTTTCAGCATACGTTTACTTGTTTAAATATTGCTATGCAATTTCAGGTTGCGTTTATTACGGCTTCATCACAACGATGTTCGGCATAACTCAGATATCCCTGCTCACATCAATAGCGTTTGACCGTTACGTCGTCATTGTGAAGCCGCGGGGCCTACAATTCACCAAGAAACATGCCTTTGCTATTGTTGTTCTGTGTTACCTAAACGGATGCCTGTGGGCGTCTTTTCCAGGTAATTTCTGACACCCCCCACAAAAAAATAACACTTTTATTATAGTATGTTAAATTGTAGAACGTAAATGCTACAAAAAGTACATTCGTTTGTACATACCAACGTATTTGATGCTTTGTTCGTTATAAAATGACGCCAATTTGTTGAATCATTAATGGAAAAGAATCACACAAAACATCATTTGTAGCATTTGTTTTACATCTTACACGCAAATGTCCTGTAAGAGGATTAGTTAGAAGTGCAGCGTAATTACGTGGCCAAAATATAAGCATCCAGTGTTCTTGATGGACGTTAAGCACTTGATAAAATTTGATTTTCAGGAATTACAATTGATAATATTCCTCAGTTAAATGTTCTTGCACATAACGTGCATTTTAAAGGTGTTTTAAACCCATGCGCACAAACTGATAGCTGAATGCTTTACTACTTTAGCAAATTGTTGCTTGAAATATTATCTCTTTTATATGTCAATTCGGTTCGAAAAGGTATATTCATTCAAAATAAATGAAATACATTTTTCAATATGTATACACTCCATGATCCCAGAGGGCAAGAAAAAATATAACCCACAAATGATGTAATAAAGGGCCCCGACACAAACACTTACAGTAGATGTAGTAAGTTATATTAGACTGAGAAAATATGTTCTCAAGAAACTTTTAAATTATGTCTGACTATGCAGTTGTACTAAAATGTCCACACATGAAAACAACAGTTAACGCAACGTCGAGCTACCTACAATCCGAAAAACCTCTCCGTAAAAACACTAAAATTAACCACAGTTGTATGCACAATTATATTACTATATGAACAGTAAATAATACTCTAACAGTATGTTCCCCTTCCTGTAATAGTTTCTATACCATTCCCCAATATGGTTGTTCTTTTCAAATATTTGTTGTGTGTAATTTTCTGATATTACAGTGTTTTGTAATCCTACATATACCTTATTTCTATACAAACCCATTACCATGCCTATTCTATCGCCTCAGCGTTGGGCTGGAGCTCGTACCACCTGGAGGGCCTGGGTATACGGTGTGCCATTAACTGGCAGAGTCATCGGCCCGCCGACCTCTCCTACACGATGACAGCATTGCTGTGTGCCTGGGTCGTGCCCTTCCTGGTCATCATTTTCAGTTATGGAGGAATCTATCACAAGGTGAGTTGTTTCTAGTATTAGTTTAATTAAATTGAAATCGATGTGTTCTGTAATTCGAAGACGAAGCGTTAATGCATTTAGTTATATGGGACTTTACGAATAACGCAAATCAAAGATCAGCATGTACGCTTTGTAGTTGTTGTTAATTCAAGAAATAAAAGCCATCTTAATTTAGTTAGTTTAAACATCTAATTTTCATCGGTAAATGTAAAGTGTTTATTTTTGAACGCCAACTGATAGTGTTTACAATTCTACCAAGCAATTTTACCACGTTGATATTTAAACGTGAATATTGATATACTAACTTAACTATTGCAATAATTATTGTAAACATTTTCATGCGAATGTTTCAGCTCAATAAGGACAAGGCAACTTCAAGGTTGCGTAGTTTCCACAGCCAAAATCGGCAAAAACGTGAACGAAAAATGGCCGTTACAGTATTACTTATGATAGGTACTATACATCAAGTAATTTTGTATTATTAGTTTATGTTAGTTCTTTTACACACTATTCAAATAATCTTCATTTTAGTCAACACATTATGGTTTCAATTAAGGAATACATTTCGTGTTTGATAAGTTCACCGAGTGATGAACGTCATTAGGGCTGGTTAAAGTGTGTGACGTCATTAGTGTTTTCCGTACCTTTGCGCGGTGATAAGGCTAACGATGTTCATCGAGGAATGAACTTCATTCGTCTGGTAAAGGATATTGAAGCAATGGAAATAGATAGTAAATAGTAAAAACTATTTGCAATTAATTACCTACCATTAAATTGGTCGAGGTAATTAATAAAAGCAGTGCTTAATAAATTATAAAAGCAAAACTGGTGAAACGTGGCGTGGTAAATTGTCCTTTCAAGGAACGCCCTGTGGTCTGGTTACAACGCTTTTTAATCATATAAATAACACGTTTTAAACGAATAAACGAATCAAAAGAAGTCATATAAAAGTAACTCAGTATAGGTCTTTATGCCCAATGTTGATGGTAATAAGAACACAATGGGTTTACATTTTTATGTTATACACTACCATATTGCAGGGAAGTCTCGTTTATGTCATAGCGGTGAAAAATATGCTACATAGCTGCAACTTTTAAATTCCATATGTGGCCATACCATCAATGAACTAAACTGCAATATTAAAATAATATATAAAAAAAGCCAACAGTTGTATATTACCAGTTGTTTTTAAAGTTTTATTGTAATTCATTTATAAAGTTAACGTAACACCTCCAATGTTTTAGGTGCATTTTTCGTCAGTTGGACGCCATATGCGGTGACAACCTTGGCGGTAGCGTTTAACAACGTGAAAAGCGTTCCTGTGATCGCATCAGTCCTACCAGCCCTTATTGCAAAGACGTCCATTATATGGAACCCAGTGATCTACGTCGCCAGACACAAACTGTTCAGAAGAGCCATGTTTGAGCGTATAGCCTGTTTCCGGAGTAGCCATAGATCGTGGTCGAGAGTCAAGTCTAACATGTCATTATACTTATCACAGGCATCGTCAAATGCACCACAAAACGTGATGGATAACGAACCTCCCATCAAGCTTGATAGTGATGAAACTATGTTATAGATATAATACTGCATTGCCACTTGTGCTTGGTTTGTATAAATACGGTTTGTTTTCTTGTATAAATACTATTGTTTCGTTAAAAATAATACTTTTTGAATAAAATCCACGTCTTTATCAAAAAAGTTACCCTTGTCAACCAAGGTTATTATTCATAACACAATTGATGAATTGCGTAATTGATGACAATGTAGGTTCCAAGCAATGACATTTAATCACAAGACAGATACTACTCATGAATAATACACTACTAAAAACTTCTAACGCCCCATTTATTATTTTGCCGATATCGTCTATGAAAATTATCTTAGAAATATTAAAATGACAGTTAAACACTTTCAAGCCATATAAAGCATGTCCTGAATTTTAAGTCATTAATACGAAATAAACGTAACCCGCAATTATTTTGTTGGGGGAAAGATATTTGTACAATAAATAGCAAACAATTACCTAATAATCAATATTAAAAATGATTTTAAGCAAACCATATTAAAACGTGTTTGTCATAACAGCTTCCTTATGATACACTGTACGTGAACTTTGTTATGCATTTATTCGACCATTTTTTTTTGCATTTCCTTCTTTACCGTTAATCATTTACAGCCAAATGTGGAATATTTTTATATCAGTGTATTATGGAGATACGTAACTTCAAAAGCGTCAGTTATCCCCTGAAGTCACTTTAGTCAATTACATTCGACAATTTTAAGAGTTTCTCTATAACGACTTTAAATGAAACTGCACAGTAGTGACATTTCATAACCCTACTCCTCTTAATAATGATTAAATGATTCAAAAGTGTTGGAAGTTGTTTAAGTGTATGATAGTTTTCAAAGATTTTAACAATACAGTTATTTCGTTTATGCTTTACAATAAAATAAACTTATATTCAACGTTTCATCTATATTTTCACTTTAGTGAAAATATATTTGTTGTACCTATGTATCCATGACGCTGACGTTGTTTTGTACCCCGGCATACTTAAATAAACGCAACATGACGTGTGTAAAGGACAGATACGACGTGAATATGACCACGTCATGGCGTTATTGTTTCCCGCGATATAGCATTGTTGGGTGATTTAGCCTAAAAGAAACGGAATATTTGTTAAAAAATGAAGAAAGATTAAATTTTATTA
>Ga0224511_10002366_pt1 | contig 12648 bp, 5 predicted proteins | sample SF_May12_sed_USG_2_FD_169988 | JGI IMG/M metagenome (GOLD analysis project Ga0224511, IMG submission 169988) | Sediment microbial communities from San Francisco Bay, California, United States - SF_May12_sed_USGS_8_1 | ecosystem: Environmental > Aquatic > Marine > Sediment | place: USA... | reverse complement strand
TACTCGGACAATGAATTGGTCAGGTTCAACTTGCAGCAGTTTTCCACCAGCGCAAGTATGATTGAGGCGATCGACAATATGGACATGAAACTGGTTCCTCCAGGCGGCACGGATACAGGTCTATTGTTGTTTTTTTAAATAAATAAGACAGATTCATTGGTTGCACAATGAAACCACTGTGGACAACTAGCCAATGGAATTACGTTTTATATCTAAGGTTTGGTTTACCATTCAAAACATGTGCGTTGGTTTCTATTTTAAGTACGAACATCCTAGTATGACGTCAGTGTTATTGAAGAGTTTTTAATTATAACATGCGAATTCATTGGTCTGCCCTGCCTCATGCATATTCATAAAACGAGATTTTGCCAGTCATATTGCCCACGGTACGTATGGTGTATAACGGAAGAAAGAACTGTGGTAACCGACGATGGTTACACAGTTAGAGACGAGTGTCATTTGAATACCAGATTTTGATTTAAGTTAAAGCAAAAGAACTGAAAGTATATTAATTATTCATTTAATAATTCCAGACGACGCGTTTAGAGAGGTTAGGTGGTCCGTGCTGCGTGCAAAGCACGGAGACCGGCCGGACGCCCCGAATATTGTTCTCCATATTACAGACGGAATGTCATACAAATTTTGGTGGACGTTTTCGAGTTCGGACAAGATAAAAGAAATGCCTTACCAGGTACACTGTAAACGTAAAATACAGTCTGAATCTGGTATACATTAACTTTCGATTTAGGTATACAGAAACTTCATCTAGCTTCTGGATTACTTTAACAACGTTAATGTCTAATGACAGTATCATGACAATACAGTAAATACATGTTAAAATCAGTTAATTCATCGTATTAAACTAATTAGTATATATTGTTTCGTGTTGCACATGTAAGTAGGTCAAATTCATTTTTGTCTGCAATGCAAGCTTGACATGGTCAGCTAATTTTAATTTATACATGAAGTTCTTTTTGACAGAAAAATTCGAAAACCACAAAAAAATAGTTATTTCTTAATGTCTGTTACGTCTTTGTATACTCCGTGTTTTGTTATGTTCTGTGTGTTTTTGTACGGGCCATTTTGTCATGGTGCCCATACACTTGACTTGTCCACATTGTTTACATCATTTATTTTTCGAACATCTCTTCCATTTATATTGTCAACTATTGTTTCCTATCAAATAGGTCTGATTTGATATGATTTTACTCCAAACACTCATGTTACTGGTTCCAATATTTTACTAACCACTCAATTTATTTCCGCCAGGCCCGTGTGATGACGGTGGCGCTCGGTGACGACATTAACATGTTTGAGCTCCAGTATGTCACGTCAAATCCGGATGCCGGAAATCTGTTATTTGCCTCCGACTACAGCAACATCCAAAAACTGGAGTCTGCGGTGCGAGAAAACATGTTTGCGGTCTGCACAGGCAGGTCCAGATGGTTATAAAATGCACATATTAAATAAAACTAAAGAGTAAAAGTCTTTAGACTAAAATATTAAATTACCAATTAATTGATTGCATAATGTGATGGTTGGTTTGTACGCAGTTTAAAGTATAGATAAGGTCATTTCTCGACGGTCATTCAACTGTATCAATCGTAATTGTAATTATTCATCCAGCAACCGTAAGCTACAGCTGTTACAAATAACCACATCGACGTACTAGCTTAGTAACATTCAAAAAGCAAAGTGCAATGACATTAAAAACACCGGCTATTAGAAATAATGTGTTAACGTCTTTTATGCACATAATCATAAAAAGGGTGTGATTAAGAAAATGCATCATGGTCATAAAACGTCTACTATCGCCATTGTTATCTCGTACACGTAATATATTGATGGTAACATACACAATGTAATTTTGCTATTGTTTCTTTTTGTTTTTGTATAGTTCATAATTAAGTACTCTTGATGGCGTTTTGATAAATTCATTCAGTATAACGTAATAGACGGAACCGAATATCCTATAATATAATTTAACATTATTTTATTATTGTTGTATTTTTTCAGAATACCCAACACGTGAGTACTCGTATATATAAAGTTCATGTATAAATAATCTGTTATGTTGATTCACGCTGATAATATATGTATAATATGACATAAAAAACAAAATTGAAAAAGTTATATATCTATAAATTCTTATTTTTGCACTGCATTTGTCACATGGATACATTTTGGATTGCCTAACATATATAATTGCTTATACATAATCACGTCATCAATATATACTGACACAATTGACACTGTCTTAATAGTTTATTGTCAGTTTTAGAACCCTGAGTCTTAGTAAGTGTCCACCTGACTTAGATTTGCAGTCAATTATCATATCACAATTCTAAATAATCTGGTAAAGGCTTGTGTTTAATACTTGTCACTAACTTCGTCTGCGATTCCCAACTTTATACATGATTATCCAATATCTCATGCCAACAATAGTTCTTAAAGACAGCTATTTACATTTGTCGATGTAGTACAATAAATCTCATCCATGGTCAGTGTCACCAATCCATGTCAAGTAAAAGTTGTCAAAGTTCATGGATTCTATGCTATTCCTGAAAATGACTTCCTTCCACCTACACATAATACTTTGTAATTAAAGTCTATTTGAACGCCAAAACTCAAGCTGCTTGAAGGGACTGCAGTTTCCCTTGGTAACTACGCTACACGAGTAGGCATTACTAAAATTCCTTTTACACTCATCTTGATCTTGGTCCAAGACAGCTCGATGCGCCTTAAATAAAGTTTTTATTTTCTATAATTATTTTGTTGTAATCTTGTAGTATTAAATACTATTATTACAAGCAAAAGTGAACGAAGTTTCTCTGTATATGCAGATGTTTATCAATCGATGTTCGTGCAGAAAATGTCTGAATCCGTCTCAACAGTCACATGACCAACATCATGCTCAAATACTGAGGAATCATTTAATTTCGTTGGCAAGTAAGTTCGTGGTTTGACGCCATTGTTCGCGGTCTATTGAATACGTGGATTTCACGTTATTTGCAATATTACTGAAGTGAAGAACTATTTCGTTGGTATCTTAAATTTGTGGATTACCCTACTCAGGAAATATTCAAAATTGAATGTCCAACGAAAATAAAAGATTCACAGTATCATAAGTTGCATTTTGAAGACGACACATTTCACTGTTACCTACAAAGTCCATATTGGTAAACACAATACTGTCTAAATCAGATCCTTAAGGAACTATAGTAAAGACACATTAGAAGAATTATTGTAAACAATTGAATGGAGTCCTGTTGTTCTTTGTAATAATGTCCATGATGCCTGGGGATCTTTCAAAGCATTGTTTCTTTCAGTAATTGATATTATTGCTCCTGTAAAAGAAATTTGAACGAAACAACGTACTGAACCATGGACAACCAAAGAGGTTTTGGGTAGTATCCTGGAACGTGATCAAACTAGATCTTCGAAAAGCACTTGACACTATAGCTCATTCTGTCCTTTTAATGAAACTTGAAGCTATTGGTTTGGGAAATGATATAACCCGTTGGTTTGAATCCTATCTATGTGAAAGACAACAACTTGTGGATAATTCTGGTTCCAATTTAAAACATACCACTGTCACTTGTGGGGTACCCCAAGGCTCTATCCCGGGACATCTTTTATTTTTAACTTATGTTAATGATATGTCTGTCGCCACTATAAATAATTTACTTTCATATTCTGATGACTCTGCCATTTTAGTTGCCAATAAGTCCAGATCAGTCATTGAAAAAGAACTAATGATGATTTGCAAGCTGTTAGCTCCTGGTTGGTTGATAACAAACTGTCACTACACCTTGGTAAAACAGAATCCATTGTCTTTTGTTCTAAACACAAGTTAAAATCTAACCTATCCTTGAATGTTTTATGTAATGGTATAGCTATTCAGTCAGCTTCTGTTAAGTATCTTGGTGCTACGCTGCTCAGCTGTGAAAATATGGCCAGTAGTGTAATCAACAAAGCTAGTGCTAGGCTTAAATTCCTCTCTCTTCAGGTAACGTCACTTTGTTACGGAACACACTAAAAAAACTTTTGGTTTCTGCTTTTATCCTATGTCACTTTGACTACACTTGTTCTTTTTGGTACAATTGGCTGACAAAACATTGGAAAAGTACACTTCAAGTCACCCAAAACAAACTCGTAAGATTTGTGCTTAATCTTGACCACAGAGCCCATATTGAACACACTCACTTTAAACAACTGAACTGGTTACCGGTCAAAGATAGAGTCAATCAGATTTTCTTGTGTCATGTTTTTAAACTTAGGCATGGTCTTAGTCCCAAATATATGGTGGAACATTTTATCTATTCCTTCAGTACTAGTTTCAGTAAAGAGGGGGGTATTCTAAACCTTAAGTTGGTTCCTATGGTGCTAAAACCTTTGCCTATGATGAACAGCTTCGATAAAACCGAGGCTTCTGTTTTCTCGTGCAGGCTATGCTTCCTGAGGGTTTTCCCTTTCGTCAGTTTAATTATACTATCGTCTGCTATCTAGCGCTCCCATGTTAACAACGAGATCAGGGTAAGCTATGATGACGTGACTGTGCCATTAATATCAATTGAAGAGATGTTCAAATAAAGAATGTTGTAAACAATGTAGATATGTCAAGTTTAAGGGCACCATGACAAAATGGCCCGTACAAAAACTAACACAAAGAACGACACATAAACACGTACAACATCATGACGCAACAGACATTTAGAAAAATCAAGACATTTAGAATCTTGTCCACTTAAATTACCACACACTTGATTTTGAACCGTTGGTGATCCACTACTAAAGATGGTCAGAAAGTTCTGGTTTGTTGCATTCACAGGGTAAAAAGGGTTTCAAACATGCAAATTTAGCACACACAAAATTGTCTGAAAACATTTTACGCAAAGCTTTTTATATTTGGTATATAACATCATCGGGATGTTCTCTGCTAATGTAATGCTTCTTATGTCAAACATAACAGTGGTTAATATTACACTTAAAGAATATAAACCTCGACATATATTACCCCGCTCCACCTAAGACAGTTTAATTTGATAAACTACACACGATTAGTTATAGTGTCAACTTCTAGCAAAAATGTTCAAATGTTTCTGGTCAGTTGCATTTTCGTGTACTTCTATTCATCTAAATTAATAGTAGACCTAGAGGAATATTATGATATGCTTGTATTTAAAGAACAAATAAGACAAAAAAACATCATTTTAGAAGATTGTTGCACCGAAATAATGATTTTATACGACTCTCTGTCGTTTTCATTGAAGGGTACACAGGAGACGTTTGTGACCTAGACCCATGTGGCACACATGGTTCATGTGCCCAAGATGCACTGAACTTAAACGGATACACGTGTACGTGCGACGCCGGCTGGGCTGGATCGAACTGCCAAACCGATAAGAGTGGTAGATTCGATAATATATATACATTGAAATAAAGTATTGTTCACTACATATTTGGTAAATTAATTGTTGTAACATTTTGTCTTACATGAACTATAAATACGTTTAAGTGCTTTTCAAATGAGGTAGGCTTTTTATAAAGTATGTAGTTAATTTAAGCGTGCAATAATTTTTATTTTGAAGACACAAAACAGACTTTTCCTTGTGGGAAAATGGACAAAAATACGATATAATTAGCTTGTCGTTTTGTTTGCTAATACTTCACATGTTTACACTGGGGCGCCAGAAAGCAAGAGAAATGTATTTCCACTCGTTTTGTTTCAATGTTTTGAAATATGAAATAAAGATATTATTTGTTTAATTGTATCAACTCTATTCTTATGTTTGACTGCAGACGTCTGTGACCCAAATCCATGCGGCACACATGGTACTTGTGCCCACGATACAGTGAACATTGGCGGATTCACTTGTACTTGTGACGGAGGCTGGACTGGGTCGAACTGCCAAATTGGTAAGAATGGTGAATACATTTTCATTTCGCAGTTCGTGTATATGAACAATTGTATGTGAATATATATTAAATTGTAAAAATTGCATTTTAAGTAAGGTCAATCGCACAAAGTTTTAGATATTACGTCTTTAATTATTAATTTTATTTTAGCCATAATTTTATTTTTTGTAATACCACGAATTAAGCAAAATCAGTCTTGTTTTTGTTCTATTAAAATTAACTTAACATGGCAAATTTCAACCGAACTAAATGCTTTCTTCTGTGCATATAACCTTTGATGTCCACATGATTCTTTCAATAGTGATATTATCGATAGGATATCTATGGATTGAAGATGTTATTGCCTTCGGGATTTTAAAAGTAATGAGTTTATTAAATACATTCATGGAGAAGTGTGATCACATAATGTCATCTTATGATCATAATTTGCAACATAGCTGGCGTGTGTGACCCAAATCCATGTAGCTCGCATGGCACTTGCGCACAAGATACACAGAACATAAACGGATACACGTGTACGTGTGAACCAGGATGGAGTGGACCGATCTGCCACACCGGTAAGAGTGGTGAACACATTATTAAACATCAAATGTGTATCAAGGGCAATATAGTTAAATACCGATTGAAGACAGTTTTCATAATCAAATGGAGCAGGTATCACATTCAAATGTGATATGTTAAGCCTGTATTGTTGAGTATAAATTTTAAGAAATAGGATATACTATCAGTATGCATTTACATTTGTAGCAATACATAAAAACTACTGTTTCCGTATTTATAAGACATTAAAATATTTTGTAAAAATAACATGAACGCGTTTAACAGTGTTGTCCTTATTGTATGACTGCAGACGTCTGTGACCCTAATCCATGCGGCACACATGGTACCTGTGCCCACGATACAGTGAACATTAGCGGATACACTTGTTCCTGTGACGCTGGATGGATTGGGTTGAATTGCGAAACCGGTAAAAGTGATTGATTCATTCTTCTAGAACCTTTTTTCAGTAGTTTTAAGATTTATAACATAAGTTTGCTAGCACGAATTTAGTATCTACGACTCCATATGCAATGGAACATGCATACATATTGTTGTTACTAAATGTGAAATTTTAAATAACATAATAATGAATACATTTAGGAGAAATAATTTTTGATATGTCTTTTTGATTGCATTCTTAAACATGAAAAAGTTACTTAAATAGTTGCATGTAAGACATGTTTTGTTGAGAGAGTAGAATGTTAGAAAGTGCTTTAAACAGTTATTATTCAATATATTTCTTCCTGTAATATTAGAATACGACTTAAATTAAATCATCAGACATCTCATCTTCTTTGAATTTTACGTAGTTGACGTGTGTGTCCCAAATCCATGTGGCACACATGGCACTTGCGCACAAGATACACAGAGCATAAACGGATACACGTGTACGTGTGACCCAGGATGGAGTGGACCGACCTGCCAAACCGGTAAGAGTGGTTGACTCATTATTAAACATCAAATGTGGATCAAGGGCAATATAGTAAAATACTGGTTAAAACTATTTTCATAATCAACTGGAGCCGTTTTTAAATTCAAATGTGATATGTTAAGCCTGTATTGTTAAGTCTTAATTTTAAAAAATGAGTTATATTATCAGTGTGCATTTACATTTGTAGCAATACATTAAAAGATTTTGTAAAAAATAACATCAACGCGTTTAACAGTGTTGTCCTTATTGTATGACTGCAGACGTATGTGACCCTAATCCATGCAGCCCACATGGTACTTGTGCCCACGATACAGTGAACATTAGCGGATACACTTGTTCCTGTGACGCAGGATGGGTTGGGTTGAATTGCGAAACCGGTAAAAGTGATTGATTCTTTCTTCTAAAACCTATTTACAGTATTCTGTAGATTTAAAACATAAGTTTGCTAGCACGAATTTGGTATAATACGTGTATAGGTAAGCCAATCAATAATATTGTTTTAATATATATTAACCTACTCAGTAAACTGTTTAATTTGAATTTAAATAAGGTAAGAACATAAAAGTTTGGAATTTATTAACATCTACAATGAATTAAATTTGACTGATGAATTGTTTAGAGATATATTCAATTACGAAAAAGGCAACTTTTGCTTTTTGTTTGTTAATACTACAAACTTTACTGTGAAACATCAAAATCCGATACATTAGAAACTTCCTTTTTGATATTCCAAACACGTTTCTATGCATATGCATACGTCGCACGTAGACCAGCATTTTCTTGTTTTCATAAAGGACAAGCTACCTTTGGTAAATCTACTATGGTAACGCTGAGAGAGTTAGGATCGTGTTGAATTGTTTTATTTTTTAATATCTACGACACCATATGAAATGGAACATGCATACATATCGTTGTTACTAAATGTGAATTTAAATAATATAATAATGAATACATTTAGGAGACATAAATTTTCTATATGGCTTTTTGATTGCATTTTTAAACATGAAAAATGTACTTAAATAGTTGCATGTAACATATGTTTTGTTAAAAGAGTAGATTGTTAAAGTGCTTTACACATTTATTTTTGGAAATATTTCTTCCTGTAATATTAGAATACGACTTAAATTAAATCATCAGACATCTCATCTTCTTTGTATTTTACGTAGTTGACGTGTGTGTCCCAAATCCATGTGGCACACATGGTACTTGCGCACAAGATACACAGAACATAAACGGATACACGTGTACGTGTGACGCAGGATGGAGTGGACCAACCTGCCAAACCGGTAAGAGTGGTTGACACATAATTGAACATCAAATATAGGTCAAGGGCAATAAAGTTAAATTCTGGTTAAAGACCATTTTCATTATCAACTGGAGCAGGTATCAAATTCAAATGTTATATGTTAAGTCTGTATTGTTGAGTATTAATTTTAAGAAATGGGATATATTATCAGTGTACATTTACATTTGTAGCAATACATAAAAACTAGTGTATTTCGGTCTCTGCGTTTATAAGACATTAAAGGATTTGTAAAAATAACATCAAATCGTTTTACATTTTTTTCCTTCTTGTATGACACTGCAGACGTCTGTGACCCTAATCCATGCAGCCCACATGGTACTTGCGCTCATGATACAGTAAACATAGGCGGATACACTTGTACCTGTGACGCAGGCTGGATTGGGTCGAATTGCGAAACCGGTAAGAGTGATTGATTCATTCTTCTGGAACCTAATTACAGTAGTTTTAAGATTTAAAACACAAGGTTGCTAGCACTAATTTTGTATTATACTTGTATAGGTAAGCCAATTACTAATATTTAATTTCATATGTTTAACCTACTCAGTATACTGTTCAATTTGAATTTAAATAAGGTAAGAACAAAAACGTTTGGAATTTATTAACATGTACAATGAATTCAATTTAACTGATGAGTTGTTTAGAGATATATTCAATTTCGAAAAGACATTTTTTGCTTTGTGTTTGTTAATAATAAAAACTTAACAGTAAAACATCAAAATCCGATACAATAGAAACATCCTTTTTGATATTCCAAACACGTTTCTATACATATGCATACGTCGCACGTAGACCAGCATTTTCTTGTTTTCATAAAGGACAAGCTACCTTTGGTAGATATATTATGGAAACGCTGAGAGAGTTAGAATCGTGTTAAAATCGTTTTATTCTTCAATACCTACGACACCATATAAAATAGAACATGCATACATACTATTGTTACTAAATGTGAAATTTTACATAAAATAATAAGGAATATATTAAGGTAATTTGTTAAAAGAGTAGAATGTTAAAGTGCTTTACACATTTATTTTTCGAAATATTTATTCCTGTAATATTAAAATACGACTTAAATTAAATCATCAGACATCTCATCTTCTTTGTATTTTACGTAGTTGACGTGTGTGACCCAAATCCTTGTGGCACACATGGTACTTGCGCACAAGATACACAGAACATAAACGGATACACGTGTACGTGTGACCCAGGATGGAGTGGACCGACCTGCCAAACCGGTAAGAGTGTTTGACCCATAATTGAACATCAAATGTGTGTCAAGGGCAATAAAGTTAAATACTGGTTAAAGACTATTTTCATAATCAACTGGAGCAGGTATCACATTCAAATGTGATATGTTAAGCCTGTATTGTTGAGTATCAATTTTAAGAAATGGGTTATATTATCAGTATGCATTTACATTTGTAGCAATACATAAAAACTACTGTATCATAGTATCCGTATTTATAAGACATTATTGTTTTGTATAAATCACATCAACGTGTTTAAAAGTGTTGTCCTAATTGTATGTTTGTCTGCAGACGTATGTGATCCTAATCCATGCGGCACCCATGGTACTTGTGCCCACGATACAGTTAACATTAGTGGATACACTTGTTCCTGTGACGCAGGATGGATTGGGTCGAATTGCGAAACCGGTTAGAGTGATTGATTTATTCTTTTAGAACCTATTTACAGTAGTTTTAAGATTTAAAACTTAAGTTTGCTAGCACGAATTTTGTATTAAACGTGTATGGGTAGGCCAATCAATATTTTTTATTTCATATATTTAAACTTCTCTGTATACTATTCAATTTAAATTAAAAATAAGGTAATAACATATAAGTTTGGAATTTATTAACATGTACAATTAATTGAATTTGACTAATGAGGTGTTTAGAGATAAATTGAATTACGAAAAGGCAACATTTGCTTTGTGTTTGTTAATACTTAAAACTTTAAAGTGGAACATCAAAATCCGATACAATAGAAACATCCTTTTTGATATTCCAAACAGGTTTCTATACATATGCATACGTCGGACGTAGGCCAGCATTTTGTTGTTTTTATAAAGGACAAGCTACCTTTGGTAGATATACTATGAAAACGCTGAGAGAGTTAGGATCGTGTTGAATTGTTTTATTCTTTAATATCTACGACACCATATGAAATGGAACATGCATACATATGTTTTTTACTAAATGTGAAATTTTAAATAATATAAAAATGAATACATTTAGGAGACATAAATTTTCTATATGGCTTTTTGATTGCATTCTTAAACATGAAAAAATGAACTTAAATAGTTGCATGTAAGACATGTTTTGTTAAAAAAAGTAGAATGTTAAAGTGCTTTACACATTTATTTTTGGAAATATTTCTTCCTGTAATATTAGAATACGACTGAAATTAAATCATCAGACATCTCATATTCTTTGTATTTTACGTAGTTGACGTGTGTGTCCCAAATCCTTGTGGCACACAAGGTACTTGCGCACAAGATACACAGAACATAAACGGCTACACGTGTACGTGTGACGCAGGATGGAGTGGACCGACCTGCCAAACCGGTAAGAGTGGTTGACACATTATTAAACATCAAATGTGTGTCACAGAAACTTTGTTAATTACTGGGTAAAACAATTTTATAATTAAATGGTATATATTTTAGATGTTATAAAATTATATTGACCCTGCGTAATTTATATATCGGATATAACCAGTATAAATTTTGCAGATCCATGTGACCCAAATCCATGTGCCCCCCATGGTACTTGTGTCCACGATCTCGTGAACATAAGCGGATACACATGTACTTGCGACGCAGGCTGGACAGGAACAAACTGCCAAACTGGTCGGAATAGATAACTTTATATTTAACTCGAGGTTTCAAGTTTTCAAATAACCTCGAACATTAATTTTTTGGACCTGAATATTAGTTTAAAATGTCCTGAGCGAATGTATTTCAATCGCCTATACTTTATATCTCATTCTGCAATCCCACGAAATACTGAGTAAAATAACTTGTTTGCATACATTATGTTGTCACCAGGCAAACAATACAAAGTATATGTTTTAATAGATCAGATCAGGTCAATTGTATTTCAAACGTTTGTCGTGGAAAAAAATTAAAAGTTCAGTTTTGCTTGTATTAATTGTGTTGTAGTCTGTTTCTTAAATTTAGTCATATATGCACGTGAGATACTGTTGGTACTGCATTGTGTGTTTAACTTTAAAATACGTTACTCGATTCTACTTCAACCCGCAGTGTTAGATTGAATAGAAGTAAAATAAAATAAAGACAAGAAATATTGTTTCCATGTTCATTGTATTTTACCTAGTTGACGTGTGTGTTCCGAATCCATGTGGCGCCTATGGTTCATGCGCCCCAGAACAGATCATAGACGGATACACGTGTACGTGTGACGCAGGATGGAGTGGACCGACCTGCCAAACCGGTAAGAGTGGTTGACTCATAATTAAACATCACATTTGTATAACAGAAACTTATTTATTTCTGGGTAAAGGCAATTTTTATAATCAAATAGTATACATTTTATATTTTATGAAATTATGGTTTTAACCCTGCGTGTTTTAAAGTTTGTTTTTAAGATATGTTTGATATAATACTAGTAGTATATTTTGTGCAATATATCAACTCCAGTGGAAAACGACATCTGTGTTTATAAGACATTCAAAGTATTTAAAATCATGGCATCAACGCATTCAAAATTGTTGTCGTCATTGTATGTTTGACTGCAGATGCATGTGACCCAAATCCATGTGCCCCCCATGGTACTTGTGTCCACGATATCGTGAGCATAAGCGGATACACATGTACTTGCGACGCAGGCTGGACAGGAACAAACTGCCAAACTGGTCAGAATTGATAACTTTATATTTAACATCATATTAACTACATATTTTAACCAAATACTTTCTTACTCGAGTTTTCCAG